>ERZ894180.2068-NODE-2068-length-10729-cov-6.967866_pt1 | contig 10729 bp, 8 predicted proteins | sample MGYA00380278_ERZ894180 | MGnify/ENA primary metagenome ERZ894180 (study PRJEB32331, sample SAMN06328450) | human gut metagenome | biome: human gut microbiome; feature: stool | host: Homo sapiens | collected 2013-02-24 ...
GACCAGTTCCCCGCCGGGGAGAAGCCCTTTGTGAAGATCGGCATGGAGCTCTTCTACGCTGAAGGCCCCCAGGTGGTCCGGGACATCAAGGCCCGGGGCCACAAGATCTTCCTGGATCTGAAGCTCCACGACATCCCCAACACCGTGGGGCGCGCCATGAGCGTTCTCTCCCGCCTGGACGTGGACATGGTGAACCTCCATGCTGCCGGCGCCTCCGAGATGATGAAGGCTGCCCTGGAGGGCCTCACCCGGCCCGACGGCACCCGCCCCATCCTGATTGCCGTCACCCAGCTGACCTCTACCGACGCCGCGGCGCTGAAAAATGAGCTGCTCATCGACACCCCCATGGCCGAGACCGTGCTCTCCTACGCCCAGAACGCCGCCAAGAGCGGCCTGGACGGCGTGGTGTGCTCTCCCCTGGAGGCTGCACTCGTCAAGGAGCGCTGCGGAGACACCTTCGTCACCGTCACCCCCGGCATCCGCTTTGCCGACTCCGCCGCCGGGGATCAGAAGCGCATCATGACTCCGGAGAAGGCGGGCAAGTCCGGCTGCGACTACATCGTGGTGGGCCGTCCCATCACCCAGGCGGAGGACCCGGTGTCCGCTTATCGGAGAGCGGTCAAGGACTTTTGGGGCTGAGCGGAACGGGGGCACGTCTGCATGAAATTTGATTTGATGGAACTTGCCCTTGTCATTGCTGTCTTTTTCATGGTACTGGCATTCGGAGTGATCTGGATCAAAGCCCTGCCATTCGGTTATACCGAGTCGGCGCTATTGTACCTTGCAGCCATTGTGGCCGCAAGTGCTTTCTGGGTCGGCCGAAAGCACTGACCATCTTCGCACATTTGGATAAGGAGGATTTTTCCATGAACTTAGAACGTGAAATCGCCCACGATCTGCTGAGCATCGGCGCGGTGTTCCTGCGGCCGGACGAGCCCTTCACCTGGGCCAGCGGCATCAAGAGCCCCATTTACTGCGACAACCGCCTGACCCTCACCGCTCCCGCCGTCCGCACGGCCGTGGAGAAGGGCTTGGTGGAGCTGATCCGCACCCATTACCCGGATGCGGAGGTGCTGATGGGCACGTCCACCGCCGGCATCGCTCACGCGGCCATCGTGGGCCACCTGATGGACCTGCCCATGGGCTACGTCCGCTCCGGCAGTAAGGATCACGGCCGCAGGAACCAGATCGAGGGCAAGCTGACCCCCGGCGAGAAGGTGGTGGTCATCGAGGACCTGATCTCCACCGGCGGCAGCGTGCTGGACACCGTGGCCGCCCTGCGGGCCGCCGGAGCGGAGGTGCTGGGCGTCATCAGCATCTTCACCTACGGCATGGCCAAGGGCCGCCAGCGGCTGGCAGAGGCCGGTGTCAAGTGCGTCAGCCTCACCGATCTGGACACCATCGCTCAGGTGGGCGTCCAGCAGGGATACATCACGCAGGGAGACGTGGCCCGGCTGCTGGCCTTCCGGGATGACCCTTCCGACGAAAACTGGATCAGAAAAGGAGAATGAACCGTATGAACCATCTCATTGACATTTTGCAGCTGTCCCCGGAGGAGATCATGGAGCTGGTGAACACCGCCTGCGACATCATCGACCATCCCGCCGCCTATGCCCACAAGTGCGACGGCAAAATTCTGGCCACCCTGTTCTTCGAGCCCTCCACCCGCACCCGTCTCAGCTTCGAGAGCGCCATGCTGAGTCTGGGCGGACAGGTGCTGGGCTTCTCCTCCGCCAACAGCTCCTCCGCCGCCAAGGGCGAGAGCGTGTCCGACACCATCCGCACCGTCAGCTGTTACAGCGACATCATCGCCATGCGCCACCCCAAGGAGGGCGCTCCGCTGGTGGCCTCCCGCCACTCGCTGGTACCCATCATCAACGCCGGAGACGGTGGCCACAACCACCCCACCCAGACCCTGACGGATCTGCTGACCATCCACCGGGAGAAGGGCCGCTTCGACGATCTGACCATCGGCCTGTGCGGCGACCTGAAATTCGGCCGCACCGTCCACTCTCTGGTGGCCGCCATGAGCCGCTATACCGGCATCCGCTTCGTACTCATCTCCCCGGAGGAGCTGAAGCTGCCCCGCTACGTCAAGGAGCAGTACATCAAGAGCAGGAACATCCCCTACATCCAGTCTACCTCTCTGGATGAGGTGATGCCGGAGCTGGATATCCTCTATATGACCCGTGTCCAGCGGGAGCGGTTTTTCAACGAGGAGGACTATCTGCGCCTGAAGGACAGCTACATCCTCACCCCGGAGAAGCTGAAAAACGCCAAGCCGGACCTGCGGATCCTGCATCCCCTGCCCCGTGTCAATGAGATCTCCGTGGCGGTGGATGAGGACCCCCGTGCCTGCTACTTCAAGCAGGTGCAGTACGGCAAGTACATCCGCATGGCGCTGATTCTGAAGCTGCTGAACATCGCTTGAAAGGGAGGGCATCATCATGATTATTGATTCTATTCAAAACGGCATCGTCATCGACCATATCTCCGCCGGAAAGGCCATGGAGCTGTATCGCATTCTGGGGCTGGACAAGCTGGACTGCACCGTGGCCATCCTGAAAAACGTCACCAGTGGCAAGCTGGGCCGCAAGGATATCATCAAGATCGACCGTGAGATGGAACTGGACTGGGATCTCATCGGCTACGTGGACCCCAGCATCACCGTCAACAGTATCCGGGACGGCCAGTTGGTGGAAAAGCGCACCCTGAAGCTGCCGGAGCGCATCCGTGGTGTGCTGCGCTGCAAGAATCCCCGGTGCATCACCTCCGTGGAGCAGGAGCTGCCCCAGGAGTTCGTGCTCACCGACCGGGAAAAGCGGGTCTATCGCTGCATCTACTGTGAGACGCAGGCGGAAAAATAAGGTTGCACAGAGGAGCGCCCCGATGGGGCGCTCTTTTTTTGCGGCGGCCCGCCATGGGGGTCTCACTCCCCCTTTTATCGCCGTGTGCCTCCGGCATATCGTAATACAATTTTGTATACATAATTTGAATCGAAAACACCGATAGCACGGCCTTATCTCCTGAAATCGCTATTTGCCACTCGTGGAGGCTGATGGTAGAATCTCTGTTGCAAAGTGCTTCGGCAGATCGCTGCCAGTGGGTGAACCATGCGATCAGGACGGCTATTCCGAAGCTTTGAAGATATCGTGCCGTCAAGGCACAACAGGAGGCAGGCAAAATTGCTCACTATGGGAATCGATTCCGGCTCCGCCATGACCAAGGCGGTGCTGTTTGACGGACAGGAGATCGTGGACTTTCGGATGGAGCCCAGCGGCTCCACCCCTGGCCGGGTCATCCATCGGCTCTATGAGGAACTGAGGACCCCCGACACCGCCTTTGTGGTGGCCACCGGCTATGGCCGGGCGCTGCTGCCGGAGGCGGACAAGTCCATTACGGAGATCACCTGCCACGGAGCTGGGGCCGCTTTTCTCTGCCCCGGCTGCGACACGGTCATCGACATCGGTGGGCAGGACAGCAAGGTGATCCTGCTGGATCCCTCCGGCGGACAGGTGAAGGACTTCCTGATGAACGACAAGTGCGCCGCCGGAACGGGCCGGTTTCTGGAAATGACCATGAGCCGGGTAGGCAGCGACATCGCCTCCATCGATACCTTTGTGGAGGGGGCGGAGCCGGTGACCATCAACAGTATGTGCGCCGTGTTTGCTGAGAGCGAGATCATCGGCCTGCTGGCGCAGGAGACACCTCCCGGCAGCATTGCGTTGGGGTGCATCTACTCCATCTGCCGCCGCACCGCTATTTTTGCCCAGAAGCTGGCCCCGGAGCACCCCAAGGTGTTCTTCTCCGGCGGACTGGCCCAGTCGCAGGTGGTGCGGGAGGTGCTGGCCCGGTATCTGGGGGTAGAGAGCGTCACTGCCCATCCCCTGTGCCAGTATAACGGCGCCATCGGCGCTGCGGTGCTGGGCTGGAAGCGGATCAATCGGTAAATGAACAGGACCGGCTCCAGCCGGTCAGGATATATGTGAAAAGAAAGGAACATGCATATGGTTGAACTGAAAAAGGACCTGCCGGAAATTTTTGAAGAGTTTGCCGATCAGCGGAGAAACTCCTTTCTGGCCATCAAGAAGCTGAAAGAGCAGGGCGTACCTGTGGTGGGTGCCTTCTGCACCTACCTCCCCAAGGAGCTGCCCCGTGCCATGGGCGCCGCGGTGGTAGGCCTGTGCTCCGTATCGGATGAGACCATCCCCGACGCCGAGAAGGATCTGCCCCGGAACCTGTGTCCCCTCATCAAGTCCAGCTACGGCTTCGCCAAGACGGACAAGTGTCCCTTCTTCTACTTTTCCGATCTGGTGGTGGGCGAGACCACCTGCGACGGCAAGAAGAAGATGTATGAGATGCTGGCGGATTTCAAGCCCGTCTACGTCATCGAGCTGCCCAACCGGCAGTCCGAGGAGGGCATCGCCATGTACCGCCGGGAGATCATTCGGTTCAAGGAGGAGCTGGAGCGGCGCTTCGAGACCACCATCACCGAGGAGGCCATCCGCCACGAGATCCACCTGAACAACGAGATCACCAAGTCCCTGCTGCGGCTGCAGTACCTCATGGCCAATGATCCCGCCCCCGTCAGCGGTCTGAACATTGTCAATACCGCCTACGGCAGCGGCTTCAACATGGACGTGGAGTCCCTGCCCGCCCGCATCAACGATCTGGCGGACCAGATCGAGGCGGAGTACGCCGCCGGCAAGAACGAGGGCAAGAAGCCCCGTATCCTGGTGACGGGTTCCCCCTCCGGCGGCGCAGCCCTGAAAGTCATCCGGGCCATCGAGGACGCCGGCGCCGTGGTGGTGGCCTTTGAGAATTGCAGCGGTCTGAAATCCATGCTCCTCACCGACGAGGAGAATCCCGACGTCTATGACGCTCTGGCCCGGCGGTATCTGGGCATCGGCTGCTCCTGCATGTCCCCCAACCCCAACCGGTTGGCCATGCTGGATAAGCTCATTGACGAGTTCCATGTGGACGGCGTGGTGGATATCATCCTGCAGGCCTGCCACACCTACAACGTGGAGACGGCGCTGGTGGGCAAGCTGGTGAAGGAGAAGAAGGGCATCCCCTACACCGTGGTGGAGACCGACTACTCTCAGTCTGACGTAGGCCAGATCCAGACCCGCATGGCCGCCTTCGTGGAGATGCTGTAAGGCGGAGCGGCGTATGAAATTCGACTTTACCACCATCTATGACCGCCGGGGGAAGGATGCCATGGCGGTGGACGCCGTGGAGAAAATTCCGGTGTTCCAGCCCAACGAGGGCTTCGACGCCATCCCCATGTGGGTAGCAGATATGAACTTCGCCACGGCCCCCGCCGTGACGGAGGCCATCCGGAAGCGGCTGGAGCATCCTCTGTTCGGCTACTTTATGACCAGCGATGAGTACTTTGACTCCATCATCCGCTGGCAGCAGCGCCGCAACGGCGTCACCGGCCTGGAGAAGGAGCACATCGGCTACGAAAACGGCGTACTGGGCGGGCTCATGAGTGCCTTGGCCGCCGTATGCGCCAGAGGCGACAATGTGCTGGTCCACTCCCCCACCTACATCGGCTTCACCCGTTCCATTGAAAACGGCGGCTATCACGTCATCACCAGCCCCCTGAAGCCGGACCGCTACGGCGTGCAGCGCATGGACTTCTTCGACATGGAGACTAAGATCAAGCGCAATGACATCCGTGCGGTGGTATTCTGCTCCCCCCACAATCCCACGGGACGTGTGTGGGAGCAGGAAGAGCTGGAGCACTTCATGGACATGGTCCGGCGACTGAACGTAACGGTGATCTCCGACGAGATCTGGTCGGACCTGACCCTTCGTGGCCATCAGCATATCCCCCTGCAATCCGTGTCCGACGACGCCCGACAGCGCACCGTGGCCCTGTACGCCCCCTCCAAGACCTTCAATTTGGCGGGGCTCATCGGCAGCTATCACATCGTGTATAACGAAGCTCTCCACAAACGGATGAAGAAGGAGAGCAGCCTCAGCCACTACAACAGTATGAACGTGCTGTCCATGCACGCCCTCATCGGCGCTTACAGCGACGAGGGCAGCCAGTGGGTGGATGAGCTGCGGGAGGTACTGACGGAGAACGTCAAGTACGCCTGCAAGTTTATCCGCAAGAATCTGCCGGGGGTCAGCGTGCAGCAGCCGGAGGGTACCTATATGCTGTTTCTGGACTGCGAGGAGTACTGCCGCCGCAGCGGCCGCACCCTGGACGAGGTGAAAAAGGCCGGCTATGAGGTGGGCGTTGTGTGGCAGGATGGCCGTCCCTTCCACGGGGCGCACCATATCCGCATGAATCTGGCCCTGCCCATGGAGAAGGTCATCATCGCCATGGATCGGCTGAAGGAATACGTGTTCATCTGATAGATCTCCCGGCAACGGGCTTCTATACATACCAAATAACCATTAAAAACACAAGAGGAGAAAAGACATGAAGAAGCTTTCCAAAGTCATTTGCCTCGTTCTCTCCGCACTGATGCTGCTGAGCCTTGCGGCCTGTGGCAAGCAGGCCGGCGGGGCGGACGATGCTCAGGGTAAGCCCATCGAGGGCGGCACCTTCGTCTACGCCATCGAGGAGCCCATCACCTCCCTGAACTGGTACAACAACAGCTCCACAGACCTGGGCAAGCAGGTGTTCCAAAATCTGTACGATCCCATGTGGAAGTCCAACACCGATGGCTCTCTGGACTATCGTCTGGCGAAGAGTGTGGACATCAGCGAGGACGGTACCACCTACACCCTGACCCTGCGGGACGATATCTTCTGGAGCGACGGTGAGAAGATCACCACCGACGACATCGTGTTCACTCTGGATACGCTGACTGTTCCCGAGGTGGCTCCCAGCACCGCTGCCGCCTACAAGGTGGACGGCGAGTTCTGCACCTATGAAAAGCAGAGCGACACCGTCATCGTGTTCAAGGTCGGCCGGGCCTCCAACCTGTTCAAGAAGGCTCTGGGCGCCCTGTACGTCCTGCCTGCCCACTGCTTCAATGGCGTGCCCGCCACCGAGGTGCTGACCTGTGAGCAGAACGCCAACATTGCCACCAGCGGCGCTTTCGTGGTAGATAGCTTCAACGTGGGCGAGAAGCTGGTGTGCCTGAAGAATCCCAACTACTACCGCACGGCTGCCCATATCGATGGCTTCGAGGTTCGTTGCGTCTCCGACGCCAGCACCCAGGAGATCGCCTTCCGCAACAAGGAACTCTCCATCTTCACCATCAGCAACGCCGAGACGCTGGCCAACTATAAGGATAACGACGAGTATCAGGTGGTGTCCTACCCCGACGGCCGCATCACCTTCATGGAGATCAACCCCAACAGCGAGGCCATGTCCACCATGGAGGCCCGTCAGGCCGTGATCTATGCGCTGGATCTGGACGCTCTGGTGTACGGCACCTACGGCGACGAGGCCCTGTGCCGTACCGCCACCAGCATCCTGTCCACCGTTTCCATGTTCTATAACCCTGAGATCACCAACTACAAGCAGGACCTGGACAAGGCCGCCCAGCTCATCGAGCAGACCGGTCTGAAGGACAAGACCATCAAGATCATCTACAACTCCGCCCGTGTGGGTCAGGAGGAGCTGGCCACCATGATCAAGAGCCAGCTGGACGCTGCGGGTCTTAACGCCCAGATCGATTCCATGGAGACCGCCGCCTACTTCAAGTCCTACTTCTATGCCACCGATTCCTATGACATTGCTCTCATGGGCAATGGTATGCTGGACGACCCCAGCGGCTTCGTGGGTCTGTTCGCCCACACCCGCTCCGGTGCCAATATGTACACCACCGACGAGGTGGATAACATGTGGAAGCAGCTGGACCGTGAGATGGATCCCGCTGTCCGTCAGGACATCATGAATCAGGCTCTGCAGGCCCTGAAAGACTGCTGGTCCTGCGTGCCCGTGCTGGATACCAACTATGTCTGCGCCGCCCAGAAGAACATCGGCGGCTTCGAGGCCAGCGACCGTCTCACTGACCTGACCCAGATCTACTTCATCGGCTAACTCCGCCGCTGAGAGTGCAATTGCGTGGAGCAAGTCTCCACGCAATTGCACTCTCACGGCGGTATGAGGAGAACACATGAAAAAATACTTTCTGACCAGACTGGCGCTGGCCCTGCCGGTGATCCTGCTGGTATCCGTCTTTTCCTTTGCGCTGGTGTTCCTGGCTCCCGGCGACCCCGCCGCCCAGTACCGGACGCTGGAGATGACCGACGAGGAATACGAACAGCTGAAAACGGAGCTGGGCTACAACGATCCGGTCATCGTGCAGTATGGCCGGTGGATGGGGAAGGTCCTCCAAGGGGACTTCGGCGTCTCCACCAGCAGCCACACCGGTGTGTGGCCCCTCATCAAGGCCAAGCTCCCGGCTACCGTGGGGCTCATGGCCGCCTCCATCGTCTTTTCCCTGCTGGTATCTATCCCACTGGGAATGCTGGCGGGCTACTTTGAAAACTCATGGTTCGACCGCATCACCAACGGCCTGCACTATGTGGCCATCTCCATTCCCTCCTTCTGGTTTGCCATCATGCTCATCATCCTGTTCTCCCTGAATCTGGGCTGGCTGCCCAGCTCCGGGATGCGGACCACCGGCGTACACACCTTCTGGGATCTGTCCCGCCACGCCATCATGCCGGTGCTGGTGCTGAGCATCGGAAAGATCTCCATCTATGCCCGGTACGTCCGGGCCGCCACCATCCAGCAGCTGTCGGAGGACTACGTGCTCTTCGCCATCTCCAAGGGTGCCAGCCGGGTCTATATCCTGCTGCGCCACGTGCTGAAGAACTGCCTGCTGCCGGTCATCACACTGGTGGGCATGAATCTGGGCAGTCTGGTGTCCGGTGCCTACATCGTGGAGACCATCTTCGGCTGGCCGGGACTGGGTACCACCGGCATGAGCGCCATCTACTCCCGTGATTACAACATGATCATGGGCACCACCATGCTCTCGTGCCTGCTGCTGGTGGGCGGAAATCTGCTGGCGGATCTGTGCTACTGTCTGGCCGATCCCCGCATCAAGGCCATGCGAGGTGACAAGCGATGAAAAAGAATCATAAGCTGCCCCTCTCCATGGTTCTCAGCGGCGGCGTGCTGCTGATCATTATTCTGGCCACCCTGCTGGCCACCCTGTCCCCCTACGATCCCATTGCCGTGGAGACCGGGCAGAAGTTCCTGCCTCCCTCCGCCCAGCACCTGCTGGGAACAGATAACTTCGGCCGGGACACCTTCACCCGCCTGCTCTACGGCGGACGGGTCTCCCTGCTGGTGGGCTTTCTGTCCATGCTCATCTCCATTGTGTTCGGTACGGTGTACGGCATCGTTAGTGGCTCCTCCGGCAAGCTGGTGGACGGCTTCATGATGCGTATCGTGGACATCCTCATGTCGGTACCCAGCTTCCTCATTATCATTACTCTGAACATCTACATGAACGCCGGCATCCGGACGCTGGTGGTAACCATCGGTCTGTTCTCGTGGATGGGCGTGGCCCGCATCGTCCGGGCGGAGGTGCTGAGTCTGCGGGAGCGGGACTTCATTCTGGCCTCCGAGGGGCTGGGCGCCCGGAAGAGCTGGGTCATCACCCGGCACTTCGCCCGCAACGTCTTTTCCCCGGTGCTGGTGGCCTCCACCAACAGCATCGCCTCCGCCATTTTGACGGAGTCGTCCCTGAGCTATCTGGGCTTCGGCATCTCCATCCCCAACCCTTCCTGGGGCGGTATGCTGGAGGGCGCCCAGACCTACATTCTCACCCACCCCTCACTGGCGGTCTATCCGGGCGTGTGCATCCTGCTGACCGTTCTGTGCTTCAATGTGCTGGGCAACGGCTTCCGCCGCCGCTTCAGCCCCAATTCCGGGAGGTAAGCCATGCATCAATATGATATCCGTGACCTCCGTATCCACTTTCCCACCCGCCGTGGCGTGGTGGAAGCAGTGCGGGGCGTCAGCTTCTACATGGATCAGGGCGAGTGCGTGGCGCTGGTGGGGGAATCCGGCTGCGGCAAATCCGTGACAGCCCGCTCCCTCATGGGCCTGACGGAGGTCACCGGCGGACGCTGTCAGCCCGGCAGTCAGATCCTCTGCCACGGGGAGAACATCCTCGATTACAGCAAAAAGCAGTGGCAAAGCTATCGGGGCCGGGAGGCCGCCATGATCTTTCAGGACGCCATGACCTCCCTGAATCCCACCATGCAAATCGGCCATCAGATCGCTGAGTGCTACCGCTTTCACCAGAAGATCGGCCGCAAGGAGGCGCTGGAGAAGGCGGCAGAGATGCTGGCACTGGTAGGCATCTCCGACCCGGAGACGGCCTTGCGCCGGTATCCCCACGAGTTCTCCGGTGGTATGCGCCAGCGGGTGATGATCGCCTCTGCGCTGGCCTGTCAGCCGGAACTGCTGATTGCCGACGAGCCCACCACGGCGCTGGACGTGACCATTCAGGCCCAGATCCTGGACCTGATCCGCCAAATGAAGGAGCGCAGCGGCACCACGGTGCTGCTCATCACCCACGACATGGGCGTGGTGGCGGGACTGGCCCAGCGCATCGTCATCCTCTACGCCGGGTGCGTCATGGAGGCCGGCACCACCGATGAAATTTTCTATCAGCCCGCCCATCCCTACACCAGGGGCCTGCAAAAGGCTTCCCCCCGTCTGGACGAAATGGGCGGCGGACGGCTCTACACCATCGAGGGAACGCCCCCGGAGCTGATCGCACCGGGTCCCGGC
>ERZ894180.2070-NODE-2070-length-10720-cov-9.014252_pt1 | contig 10720 bp, 4 predicted proteins | sample MGYA00380278_ERZ894180 | MGnify/ENA primary metagenome ERZ894180 (study PRJEB32331, sample SAMN06328450) | human gut metagenome | biome: human gut microbiome; feature: stool | host: Homo sapiens | collected 2013-02-24 ...
CGAAGGCTTCTCGGTGGAAGTCATAAACGGACGCGTCACGGTGATCGCCGAAGCCAATTCCACGGAATCGCCCCGCTCCGGACAACTGGAATTCATCCTGGAGTCCGATCCTGAAACAAAAGCTACCGTATCGCTTTCGCAGCCCAATGCCTAAGCCATGAAACGCAATGTAGAACTGGAGGCAGCGGAAGCTCTGCTCGATGTGGGGATTCTGCTGCCTCTTCTCCGATTCCGCCTGCCCGGAGGCCGGGAGCGGGTGCTGCGCGTAACGATGCGGCGCCCCTGCCTGGGAGGGCAGATGCGCATCGTACGCCACTACCTGAAGCTGGGAATCACGGCCCGGGAATGGGATGCTTTCTCCGAAGACGAGGAGCGTGCCTTTTTCGACCGGCATGCCAAACGCCTTTCGCTGATCCTTGCGCTGACGATATGTCGCGGCTATCTGTCCGGACTCCTGCTGGCCCCCGTGGTGGCCTGGTTGATCCGGTGGAAGGTACCCTCCGAGTACCGGATCGAAGCCCAGCGCTGGTTCCGCAGAATGCGGGGCACGCGGGATTTTACGAGTATTATCGAATCGGCCGAGAGTATCGATCCCTTCCGGTACGAAGCGAGCCGCCCCAAAAGAGCAGGAAAGGGGAGTTAAGAACCGTTTACGAGAGTTCCCATAGCCCCTTCGGAATCGTTTGGCAAATTGCCTCCGCAACAGGATGGTCGGTGCATTACATTCTGTGGAAGGTCAATTTCCAGACACTGGCCATGATGCTGGCCGATGCCCCGCATTATCGAAGCGTCCCGGCCGAATGTACGGAAGCCGGGAGTGCAACGGGAAAACCCGATACCGCACAACTCTTTCAATCGAAACTCAACTTGCAATGAAACCCGTCGAGATAGAATTCCTCGTAAAGAACAATACCCGCCAGGGACTCTCCGGAGTTTCCGGCGGGATTGATGGTGTCGAGAAGGATGCTATGGATGCCAGGAAACAGATCGAAGCTCTGGAGGCAGAGGTGGCACGATTGAGCAAAACAATGTCTACGACACCGAAGATGGATCAAAGTGATAATATTCGACAGATCGAGACCCTGCAGGCTCGAATCAAGGAACTTGAAGAGGAGCTGGGCCGCGTTTCGAAGAGCGCGAAGGCAGTCTCAGAAACGGCCAAAAATACGACAATCGTTCCTTCTGATGCAACGAAAGCTAAGAGTACATTCAACGGATTGAACATGTCGATCCAACAACTGGCCCGGGAGCTGCCGGTATTGTCGATGGGGCCTCAAATGTTCTTCATGGCCATTTCGAACAACCTGCCGATCTTCACCGACGAACTGGCTCGTGCGCGTAAAGAGTACGAGGCGATGATTGCCAGCGGGCAGAAAGGCGTCCCCGTGTGGCGGCAGGTTCTTTCGTCCCTTCTATCCTGGCAAACGGCGTTAGCCGTCGGAATCACGCTGACAGTAGCGTACGGCAAAGAGATCGGAAACTGGGTGACGAATCTGTTTCGGGGAAAGAAAGCCCTCGACACCGCTCGCATGGCGACCGAACGTTTTCAGAATACGATGCTCGAAGGGGCCCGGAACGCCCAGCAGGAGGTCGTAAAATTGAATCTTCTCTACCGGGCCGCAACGGATAACGCCCGTGCCACAGACGATCGCCGGGATGCCGTGCGCAAACTCAAAGAGGAGTTTTCGGGTTATTTCAAGAATCTTTCCGACGAGCAAATCATGCTCGGACAAGCGAATGACACTTACAAGGAGCTGATCAAAAACATTTACAAATACGCCAAAGCACAGGCGGCTTTCAAGAGCCTGGTGGATATCGAACAGCAAGAGCTGTTCTTCAATAACATACCGGATATCGAACAATTCCGAAAGGATTATGACAAATACCTCGAGGCCCAAAAGGATGTTGCTGACAAACGGAAAATCTACGATGCGGCGACGTGGACCCAACGGGGCAATGCGTCTAAAATGTACAAAGATCTCTCTTGGGCGGAAACCATTCTGTCAGATGCAGAAGAAAGTGTTTCTTACTGGCAGGAAAGGATTTTCGAAGAGATCAGGAAGAACAAAGGAGGAGAAGAGATTATCGATGAGATAGAGGAGAAATTCGATGGCAACCTCGGGGCATTTCTGCAATTCCTCGCAGAGCAGCGGACGAAATTGGCTGCCGTGGCGGAGCAGGCCCAGTTGCTGGAAAACCCGTCCGGCACGACGACCGATCCCGAACCGACTTCCATCGACCAACTCACAGAACAGTATAAGGCGGCCGTACGTCGCCAACAGCAGAGCCTCGACGACCAGCGGGTCGAGTTGATTGAAAACGAATTCGACCGGGAACGGGAAGCGATCCGCCTCAATTACGAGAAAAACCGTCAGGAATATGAGCGGCAGGAACAACAGACGCTCGCGCTGATTCGCAAACTCCGGGAGTCGGGGGCCGATATCGATTCGAATGCGGAGAAAACCTTTATGGCCGGCACGGCCGCTGCAATAGCCCAAGCTGCGGAAATTCGGGACAGAGAGCTTGCGGATGTCGATAAGAAAGAGGAGGCTTCATACGCCAAGTTGCTGGAGAAGTACGAAACCTACCAGCAGGGGCGTCTGCGAATCGCCCGGAAATACGATCAGGATATTGCCGCTCTTGCCTCAAATCCGGAGGCCCAGCAACTCGCTCGGGAAGCCAAACAAAAAGCGCTCGACGACTTCACGGAACAATTTGCAAGCCAGTTCCCGGAATTCGAAGCCTGGGCCGACCGGGTCGTCGCTGCCTCGGTCAAAAAGCTGGAAAGCCTGGTGATCGAAGCTCAGGAAGAGCTGGAGAACCTGCAAAGCGAGACGCCGGATGATGGTAATGCCATCGCCGTTGCGCGGGCCAAACTCCGCAAGGCCGAACAGCAACTGGCGAAAAAACAGAACCAAACGGAACAGGAAACTACCGATACGACTTCCTGGACGGAGCTTCACCGCGTATTGACCGACGTCATCGGTACCTTCAATGAGGTCGGCGATGCCGTCGGGGGTGCCGGAGGAACCATCATCGCCACCGCAGGAGATATCGCCGGCTCTACCCTGCAAATCATCAATGCCGTTCAGGCATACCGGAAAGCTCAAGCCGCATCGAACACACTCGGCATGGCCTCCGGAATTCTCGGAGGCATATCTGCCGGTATCGGTGCGCTGACCACTATTGTCAATTTGTTCAAGGGCGGTGAAACTTCGATGGAGCGCAACCTTCGTCTGGCCCGCGAGTTCAATGAAGAACTTCGGATCATGAAAGAGCGTAGCCGTATCGACTCCGATGAATTCGACAATATCTTCGGGGATCGAGTGTACGACCGTTACAAGCAAAATATCGATGTGGTGCGCACCTCGCTCGAGGAACTGGAGAAAGTCCGGGAGAGAATCCTCTCGCGCGGGGAAGAAAAATATCAGTTGCCGGGAGAGTGGCGAGGCGGAGCCGGCACGGGACTTTCGGGCTTGTTCAGGTACGAAAAAACTTGGGAGAACATTGCCGATTCGATCGCCAACATGCAGGTTCAGACACGTCACTCGACCTGGTTCCGTTCGGCAAAATATCAGTCCCTCGGTTCGCTGCTTCCCGAATTATTCACGGATGGCGAAGTCGATATGGACGCGCTCCGGCAATTCGTCGAAGAGGGCGGAGAAACTTTCCAGCACCTGGCACGGGAGAATCAGGAGATGCTCCGCGAAATGGTGGACGACTGGGAAACCTACGAAGAGGCATTGACTGCGGTCCGGGATTATTTGCAGGATATTTTCGGCGATCTGGGCCGTACGCTTACCGATGCTTTGGTGGATGCTTTCGAAAACGGCACCGATGCGGCGAATACTTTTGTTGATAGTGTCGGACAAGCCTTGCGCTTGCTGGGTAAGCGTATGGCCTCCTCGATCGTGTTCGGTAAATTATTCGAAGATACCCAAAAACGCATCGAAAAGGTCATGCAGAGCGACCTTTCCGACGAAGAGCGTTTCGCTCAATGGAGCGAAACGATGAAATCGCTGGTTTCGGGCGTCATGGATCAACAGGACGATTTCAATCGTCTGTGGGAAGAGTTCCGCCGCATTGCAAAAGAGAACGGATTTTCGATTGACGAGGAAGCCGGCACTTCGCAGCAGAACGGTAAGGCCGGAGCCACTCAGACTGTAACGCAGGATTCGTTCTCCCGCGTCGAAGGACTGGTCACATCGGTACAGATCCATTCCGCGAATATCGATGAAAACACCGAAGGTATTGTCCCGGTTCTCAAAGGGTCACTCGAAGCGATGAATGCCATCCGGGAAAATACCGAACCGATACCCCAAATCTATGAACTGTTGCAAACCATAAAACGCGACGGATTAAAAGCGATCTGATTATGGCTGAAATACTCGAAGGACTGTTGCTGATCAACCAAACGGATGTATATGCCCGTTTCGGGGCTTTCCTCGCGGAAACCGCCGAAGACAGACACGACAACTACGATTCGCTGCTCGCACCTCCGGCTCTCAAGCAGCAGGCGGAGGTTTCCATTCGGGAGGAGGACGGCGTCCGTATGCCCGATATACTGACGCAGACTTATGAAGCCCGTGATATTACGCTGCGATTCGCCATCGTCGCCTCGAACGATGTTTCGTTCTTCATGCGCTACGCCTCGTTCGTGAAATTTCTCAAGGAGGGCGACGACGGGTGGCTGGCGCTCCATCTGACGGACGTAGGGCTGAAATTCCGGGTTTATATGACCGGATTTTCGGATTATTCACAACTGGCGCCATTCGGAAAGGGAGAGGTCGCAGCGACCTTCTCGGTGAAATTCCGGGAGCCGAAGCCGACATTCGAACTCGCTGCGTCGATCTAAAGGTCACGTTCAAATCTTCAAAAAATGGAACTCAAAATATATTCGAAAGAAGGGAATCTGAAGCTGACGGCCTCTCCCGATAGTAACAGTGCTGCAACCTGCGGCATACAGGAGGAGAGTGTCCTCTCGCTCTCCTTCACGGCCTTCGAATGCGTCACGCTCGAAGTTTACGATTATGCGGACTTCCTCGGACGGCGTTATTGGATTCTCGAACGTTATCAGCCGAAGATGAACTGCGACAGCGAATGGAGCTACTCGGTGCAACTGTCGGGGGTCGAAGGACTCACCACGCAGGTCCTGATGGTCAATCCGGATGATGACGACAATCCGATTCTGACACTCACGGCACCGGCACGCGAACATGCGGCGCTGATTATCGCTAACATGAACCGCAAAATGGGGACGACCGAATGGAAAGTCGGAGAAGTGGTCGTATCGGAGTACATCGATATCGAATATACGGGAAAGTACGCCTCCGATGCACTTTCGGAACTGTCGTCTGCCGCCGGGACGGAGTGGTGGTTCGACGGGATGACGCTCAACATATCCCGCTGTGAGTTCGGCGAGCCTGTCCCGTTGTCTTACGGCGACGGATTGATCGGAGGAATCGAACGGAGCATGGCCGATGGCGTGAAATTTTTCACTCGGCTCTTTCCGGTAGGCTCCTCCCGCAACATCGATCCGGATCGGTACGGATATGCCCGGCTGCAACTGCCCGACGGGGCGAAGTACGTCGAACAGGATACCCACCTCGGTATCATCGAATATTTCGAGCAGGAAGCGTTCGATGCGATATATCCCCGCCGGATCGGGACGGTCGGTGCCGTACGGTCCGAAGAGCGCACGAGCGATGACGGCTCTCCGTTTACGGTCTGGTATTTCACCGATCCCGACATTCCGTTCGATCCCAATCAATACGAAATAGGCGGCCTCGTCAAACGGGTGACCTTTCAGACCGGAGAGCTTCGCGGACGGGAGTTCGAAGTGAATTACGACTCGGAAAAGAAGGAGTTCGAGATCATCACCCAATGGCCCTACGACAACGATATGCAGTTGCCGTCAGAACCGTTGGTCCCGGCTCCCGGGAACGAATACGTGCTCTGGAATATCAGTATGCCGGACAGTTATTATCCTGCGGCCGAACAGGAATTCAAAACTGCGGTAGATACCTTTATGGCCGACAGCCGTAAAGATATATCCGTGTTCCAGGCATCGACGGATTTTACGGTTGTCGATAAAAGAAACCTCGATTTGAAGCCAGGGCAACGGATTCGGCTCGGAAGCGACAAGTTTTTTCCCGATACCGGATACCGCGATATCCGTATCGTCGCGATCAGTCGCTCCGTCGTTCAGCCCGGAAGCATGACTCTCAAAATGAGCGATGTCCTCTCCACAGGCCGTATTTCCCGCATCGAAAATCAGATTTCGGAAGTGACGCAGATAACCCGGCAGGTTTCATCGGAATTTCCTGACATCATTAAATCGTGGGAGGAAACACCAGCGAGCGACACGACGCTCTATTCGTCGCGTAAGAGCGAACGGGAATTTCTCAACAAGCGCCGGGGAGGTACGGTCGAAGGAATCACCCGATTCCTTAAGCGGCAGCAGCTCGACGAGGGATTCCGGACAAGCGACTTTGCCAGCGGCATCACCGGCTTCGGTGCACAGATCGACGGACGAGGCGCCGGCGAGCTGGAGAGCCTCTTCATCCGTCGTTTTCTGGAGGTTCCGGAGCTTCGGAAAAACCGTGTCGGCATCAGCGTCGGGGATGACTGGAGCGCTCCGGGCGCCGGGGTGATCGAGAGCGTGGACAAGGATCAGAAGCTCGTAACGCTCAAACTCGAAGAGGGCGAGATCGGCGCCGTAGCGGTCGAGGATATATGTATGGGTATCTTCCACGACTTCGACCCGTCGAACAATGCGACGGCAGATTCCGACGACGGCCGGGGCAACTTCTCTTTCGCAGGCTTCGCAACGGTCTATTTCCGTATCACGGAGGTCTTGGGCGACCGCAACGAGCAGTTCCGCTACGAGCTGCGCCCCCTGTCGGCTACCTTTACCAGGCAGATCGACCCGATGGAATCGATGACCTTCGTGGCCTACGGCTCGTTCACGAATCCCGCCCGGCAGAGCTCGCGCTACTCGACGCGCACCTACCAGCGTTATCTGCGCAATGTCAGCGACTGGGAGTTCACGGCCGAGAATATCGCCGCGCAGTTCGGTGACCTTACGAACCTCTCCGTCTTCGGGATCCAGATGTCGGGCTATTCGGCCTATCTGGATAATATCTACCTGCAAGGTATGATCAGCAGCCTGGACAAGAAGGCGCTGCTGGACACCCGGAGCAAGCTGTTCCGGCTGGTCGGCGACAACGGCGTCGGCGTGGCCTTCACCCCGGAGGCAGGCTGGAAGCAAGGCAAGCTCTACGACCCCGCGACGGGACAGTTTCAAAAGGAGTTCGACATCGAACAGATCGATCAGACGGCCACCGAAGCCCAGGCCACTGCCAATTCCGCCGATCGCAAAGCTCAGCAGGCTAAGGATTACATCGATAACACGCTGCCCGACGAATTGTCCGAGATCAACAAACGGCTGGACGGTGTCGTGGAAAACTGGTTTTATCCCTATACCCCCTCGCTTTACAATGAACCGGCCCAAACATGGATAGCGGACGGCGAGCAGGAAAACCATATCGGCGACACGTTCACCAATACGCTGCCCGCGAATTTCGACCCGACGGACGCAGGCTGTTGGGAGCAGGGCAGCATCGGTGCATCCTATATCGACGGCATTAAGACCTGGGATCAAATCAAAATCGCCGACAGCACCCGCATCCGGCTCAAAACTCCGGTCGGAGGAATACCCAAAGGCGCCGTATTGTCGGTGGGTGAAGGCTATACGATGGGTTACAATCCGATAGCGTCATCCGGAGCGGTTATAGCAAGTTACGTATGGAGCCAGAGCTATACCGTCGGAAGCGACAATCCCTACATAGCTTTTGTCATCCGCAAAACCGATAATGCCAAAATCACTCCGGCGGAATACCCGCAGATTCACTTCACCATATCGAGCGACAAGACGACGAACCCCGATGCGGGCAAATCGTGGCGGTGGGTAAAAGAAGAGGACGGAACCTATAAATGGACACTGATCGCCGACAGCGATGCGGTAAAGGCCCTGCAAGAGGCGGCGCGGGCGCAGGACACGGCCGATGCCAAACGTCGTGTATTCGTCGTAACACCGACTACACCCTACGATGTGGGTGACATCTGGACGCAGGGCGAAGGTGGCGACATCATGCGCTGTATCGAATCCCGTGCAACGGGCAATTTCGAAAGCTCGGATTGGGACAAAGCATCCAAATACACCGATGATACGGCAGCCAACGAAGCCAAAGACGAGATTGCTAATCTTCAGTTCGGCGCCCGCAACTATATAGCCCGACAATTCCTCTATGCGTGGAACAGCGCCAAAGAGGGTGTTTCGGATGTGGTGACGACCGGTACGGACACGGATGGAGCATACATGAGGATCGATGCCAACAAAGCGAGCAATGCAGGAGTGGCTATTGCATCTACGAGCCAGATCGTAAACTGGACGGATTGTTTCGGAGGTAAGATCGCTTACAAGGCCGGTATGTCCTATGTCTTCAAGGCCCGGATCAAGCAGCCCAACAGTAAGCGGGGAGTTATGTTTTGTGCGGTCTATGACGATAATACCTATCAATTTATGTCGGCACCGCCTTCGCCGACCGCATCCGAGCTGTATGAAGCGGTCTATACGACCCAAGCGGGCAAGTCCTTGCAGAAAATAGTTCTCTATGTGGTTGCCTGGAACCCGATCTACCTATATGACGTTCAGCTCACCGAAGGTAACAAGGCGCCGGCAGGATACTTGGTTGCGGAAGAAGATGTAAAGTTCGGCGCCCGCAACTATATCGCCAAACAATTTATCCGGGAATGGAACAGTGTCAAAGAGGGCGTTACGGATGTCGTAACTTCGGGGGCGGACGCGGACGGAACATATTTGTATGTCAATTGGAGCAAACTTCTGCAGGCCGGGCTTGCCGCAACCAACATCCCGCAGGTTTCGACGGTCCCCGACTGTTTCGGCGGCCAGATAAAATACAAGCCGAATACTCCGTACGTCTTCAAAGCCCGGATCAAGCAGGGGGCCGAAATGACGTTCAGAGTCAGGTATGAAGACGGCACCACAGAAACTCTTTCCGCTCCTCCGGCGGGAACGGAAGGAGTATATGAAGTGGTCCGCACCATCGATGCTTCGCGTGTGGTGCAGAAGATATATATGAATATCCGTGACGGTGTTTCTATGTATCTCTACGACATTCAGCTTACGGAAGGCGACAAGGCCCCCACGGGGTATATCACGGCCGAGGAGGATGTGCAGGCGCAGATCGAGCAGGTGAAGATGGATGTGGACTACATCGCCTCGGATTCGAGCCTGACGCCCTCCGACAAACAGCAGGTGGCTAATGAATGGGTGCGGATTCAAGGTGAATACTGGAGCATCATGGCGAATGCCGAAAAGTATGATGTACCCACGGATTCATTTACGGTCTATTTCCAGCGGCTCAAAGATTATCTCACACCCTTGTTGGCCGATATGAGTACGACATCCGAGATAACCGGCACCGAGTTCAGAAAGGTATTCTCCGATTATTATCAAATAAGCAACAACATGTCGGACTTGATCGACGATGCGATAGACGAATCCATCAAATCGACAGAGTACCTCAAGCAGGCGATAGAAGGAGGCTCCGAGGAAAAAGGCGGTCTCTATCTTCTCAGTATGATATTACTGAGAAACCGGCAAGGCGAGGTGACGGCCGGAGTGAGCGGCTTGCAGGAAGACGATGTGCCCTTCTGGTCGGGAGCCGACTATACGAACCGGAAAAAAGCCGTGTTCAGGGTACACGCCGACGGAGAAGTACACGCAACCAAAGGTACCGTCGGAATCTTGCAGGTCAAAAACGATTCCGTAGAGGTGAGCGATGCGACCGCAAGCGGAAACAAGATCATACTCACTACTAACAATATAAACAGCGTAAGCCAGGTTTTGGGTTCTTCCAAAGTCCCGTCGAGCCAAACAACGGGAAATGTGGCGGTCATAACCTCTCAAACGAAGCCTTTCGCCTCGGATTCCAGAAACTCAAGTCAATTCAAATGCGGCGCGGAGGTGCAGATGTCGGCACAAGTCAAGGGGACGATCCGGAGCGGAGGAAGCGTGAAGATCGAAATTATCAACCAGACAGCCGATACTACCGACACGATATTCCGGCAATCTTCCGCATATGACGACACGGTATCGATACAGATCAACAAGAACATTAGTTATCGTTTTACGACCCCCGGCAACTACTATATAAAAGTAACAGTGGAAGCATCCTCGTCCGGAGGACTCGGAAATGCGGCATCCGCAGCTGTCGAAGCGATTACTTTTTCTTTCGTGACCGACATCCGCAAGAACCTGATTGCACCCAACGGAGTAGCCGTTGTGAAAGGATCGAGCAACTACGCGGTATTCACAGGAGATATTTTCGAGGTCCTGATCGGAAAAGCCGGATTACGTATTCAAAACGGGTATGTATATAAGAGAGATACCGACCATACGACCTGGACAAAGATTTGAGAAACGCCATTGGAGACAGTCGTAGATGAATTGAAGAATTTTTAATAGCTGCGATGGACCATGTATGGAATACATCGGTTGTCGGCAGAAAAGTAAAAGACGAAGTAGAATCGGTCAGCATCGAATCTGACAAATAAAGTCCTTCGGGGGAGGACACAAAGAATCCCCCGGTTTGTTAGCAGTCATCTCACCTACATACCAACAAATGCACGATTA
>ERZ894180.2074-NODE-2074-length-10694-cov-6.788420_pt1 | contig 10694 bp, 9 predicted proteins | sample MGYA00380278_ERZ894180 | MGnify/ENA primary metagenome ERZ894180 (study PRJEB32331, sample SAMN06328450) | human gut metagenome | biome: human gut microbiome; feature: stool | host: Homo sapiens | collected 2013-02-24 ...
TAGCCACACAGAAGCCGCGCGCTCGTGGCAGCGATCAGGCTCTTACGGTAGGTGTCCTTTCCGACCGTCTCGTTGGAGGCGGATAGGTTGACGATCACCGTCGCGCCCGCCTTTGCCAGCGCCGTCGAGGGCGGGTCCATCACCCAGACGTCCTCGCACAGCTCACAGCCCACGACAAGCCCTTTCAGATTCCTGCAGGAAAACAACAGATTTCCGCCAAAGGGTACGGTCTGTCCCAGCACATCCACCTCGGACACTTTCCTGCTGCCTGCCGCAAAATGCCGCACCTCATAAAATTCCCCATAGTTTGGAATATTCTGCTTCGGGACAAGCCCCAGGATCCTGCCATCCTGTACTGCTGCTGCCACATTGTAAAGCTTTCCGTCTTTTTCAAAGGGAAGCCCCACAAAGGTCAGCGCATCGTGCCCTTTTGTATGCTCCAGCACCGTCTGCAGCCCTTCCAGGCTTTCTTCCAGCAGGCGTTCCTGCAAAAACAGATCCTGACAGGTATATCCGGTCAGACACAGCTCCGGCAAAACGATCAACTTTGCACGCTGTGCATAACAGGAGTCCAGCGCCTTACAGATTTCCAGTGCGTTCCAGGCAGGGTCTGCAACACGGATTTTCGGTGCAGCCGCCGCAGCTTTTAAAAAACCGTCTTTCATCGGGATTTTTTCTCCATTTTTTTCAACTCATCCACGTCAAACTTATAGGTTTTGCCGCAGAAATGACAGTTTACCTCGATCGGCTTGTCCTCGTCGATCATCTCCTGCAATTCTTTTTTGCCGATGGAAATCAGCGCTTTTTCCACCCGTTCCTTGCTGCAGTTGCAGGTAAAGCTGCAGGGCATCCGGTCGGTAATCTCCACATCCAAGCCGTCCAGCACCCGCTCTAACAGCTGCTCCGGTGTCATTCCCTGGTCGAGCAGCGCCGTCACAGAATTGATCAGCGACAGGTTGTGCTCCAGCTTCGAAATCGTCTCTTCCTCTGCAAAGGGCATCAGCTGAATGATAAAGCCGCCTGCACAGCGCACGGTATTCGTCTTTTCCATCAAAACGCCCAGACCCACCGAAGAAGGCGTCTGCTCGGAGGTTGCAAAATACGAGGTCAGGTCATCCCCGATCTCTCCGGTCACCAGGGCTGTCTGTCCCACATAGGGTTCCTTTAAGCCGAGGTCACGGATGACAGAGAGCGTTCCCCTGCCGACCGCCCCTCCGACGTCGAGCTTGCCCTTCGCATTCGCAGGCAGGATGACGTCCGGCACCGTCGCATAGCCCTTGACCTCGCCCTTGGCGTTTGCCGTCACGGTCAGACCGCGAACCGGACCATCGCCGCGAACCTGCAGGGTTAAAAGATCGTCGTCGCCCTTTAACATGCTGCCCATCATCACGCCGGCTGTCAGCAGACGTCCCAACGCCGCCGTTACTACCGGGCTGGTGTTATGTGCCTGTCTCGCTGTCTCCACAAGCTCCTTTGTTGTCACTGCAAACGCGCGCACCTGTGCATTCGCCGCCGTCGCGCGTACCATATAATCTCCCATAGCTCCTCCATTCCTCAGGCTTACTTTACGGCAAGCCCCTGCCATTTCCACGCTGCGCTTTTCACCGCATAGCTTTTCTGCGTTGCGCAAATATTTTCATTTCTTATCCCAGATTCTTCCCGTGCTCGCGCGCGATCACATAGATCCGCTCGCTCGTCTCCGTTACGCTTCCATGCGTGTCTGCATCCAGTGCCTCGACAAAAATCAGCCCGGACTGTTCCACGAGCCGTTTCATCGTTTCCAGCGTATAGCCGCGCTGCAGATGGGTCTCCGTAAATTTGCGGAACAGGTCTTTTTGCTGTTTCACAAAAATCGTCAGATCGTATTCGTTGATCTGATCCTCCGCCGTATAATAATTTTCCCAGATAAAGCTGCAATCTTCCCGGTTTTCCGCAATCGTGCTGTCACCGATGACTGTTTCGTATTTATAGACCGTATTAAAATCGAAGATAAAAAGCCCATTCGGGTCAAGATAGTTGTTTACCAGTTTAAAAGTTGTCAGTAAGTCATCTTCTTCCAGTAGATAATTTAACGAGTCGCACAGACAGATCACCGCCCGGACCGTTCCGTAAAGCTCAAACTCCCGCATATCCTGCTGCAAATACAAAATATTATGACCGGACTGCGCACGCTTCTCCATTGCAATGTCCAGCATGCTGTCTGACAGATCAACACCGATCATGTCGTAGCCCTGCTTTGCCAGAAGCTCCGTCATGGAGCCCGTGCCACAGCCGAGATCCAGCAGGATTCCGTCCGTGATCTGATCCTGTTTCAGGCGTCCGACTACAAACTGACACCATTCTTCATAGGGCGTTTCATCCATGAACCGATCATAAACTAACGCAAAATCCTCATACATTTCCATTCGTTATCCACGCTCCTTCTGCCGCGCAGCGGCGTTTTTCTGCATCTGTCCGCGTGCGTTCCTGTGTCTGCATGCGAACGTATTTTCCGCTGCTGCCCGCGCGTTTTCGAACATGCCGCGCCCTATTTCACCAGCTCTACCAGCACTTCGACCAGCCGCTCCATCTCCGCCTGCGTGCCGACTGTAATCCGCAGATAGTTGTCGATTCTGGGCTTTTTGAAATATCGCACATAAATTCCGGCTGTTTTCAGGTTCTCGAATAACTCCTGCGCCGGGACGGTTTTGTGCGTTGCAAAAATAAAGTTCGCCTTCGAATCCGGGAACGTAAAGCCAAGCTCTGTCAGCTTCTGCTTCGTCCATTCCCGCGTCGCCACGATTTTCCCCGTAATCTCCTGAAAATACGCACGGTCCTCTACGCATGCCTTTCCGCAGGCAATCGTCAGGCGGTTCATTGTATAGGAGTTGAAGGAAAATTTGACATCATTTAAATAGGAAATCAGCTTCTTTTGGCCGATTGCAAAGCCGATTCTCATACCCGCAAGTGCGCGCGATTTCGAAAACGTCTGCACGACGAGCAGATTTTCATACTTATCCACAAGAGACAGGGCACTCACACCCCCGAAATCCACATAGGCCTCGTCTACAATCACAACGGAATCGGGATTTTTTGCCACGATCTCCTCGATCGTATCCAGATTCTCCATCAGACCGGTCGGTGCATTGGGGTTCGGGAAAATAATGCCGCCATTTTCGGTCAGGTAGTCCTCTTTTTTCAGGCGGAACTTTTCATCCAGCTCAGGCGTCCGATAGGGGATGCCATACAGATCCGCCCAGACGTCGTAAAAGGAATAGGTGATGTCCGGGAACAGAATCGGCTTTTTGCTGTTAAAAAAGGTCAGAAATGCCAGCGCCAGCACATCGTCGGAGCCGACGCCCACAAACACCTGGTCTGCCGCTACCGGATGTTCCGGAACAGAAACCGCCGCTGCAATCGCTTCCCGCAGTTCAAGCGCCGCCGGATCGGGATACAGCCGCAGCTTGTCCGCTTCAAACTCCTGCAGCGCTTTTGCCACACCTGGTGCAGGCGGATACGGGCATTCATTGGTGTTTAACTTGATGATGTCAGTTCGTTTGGGCTGCTCTCCCGGTGTGTAGGGGACAACCCTGCGTACATTTGCTTCCCAGTCTGCCATGGCAGTTCCTCTCTTTCTGATGTAGTATCGCTACTCCATCTCCGCTTCTTTTAACGCTTCCTGCTCCTGCTGTGCCTTTGCAAGCTCTACAAACTCTTCCAGGCACAGGTTATTTTCCTTCATAAACTTCGCCGCCTCTTCCCCAACGTAGCGGAAATGCCAGGATTCATAGGAAATCCCGGTGATCGCCACCTTGTCCTGCGGGAAACGGAGAATAAAACCATACTCCGCAGCGTGCTCGTTTAACCAGATCGCCTCTTTGGTCGAAGCCTGCGATTTATCCAGGCTCTGATGATTTTTTCCTACGATATCCACGGCGAGACCGGTGTGATGCTCGCTCGCACCGGTGAGGGCGATTTCTTCCTTCGTCTTGAAAAAAGCGTCCTTATAGCTCATGCCGCCCCTTACGAATTTTGCGATGGAGTTGTCCATCAGCTGATCCTGCTTTTGATAATCGCGGTAAGCGGAACAAACCATCAGGGGCAGCCCTTCCTTTTTGCCGTCCGCCAGCATCATCTCAAGGGCTTTCTGAATCCGCCTGTCCACATACTTCCCATTGTCCGTCTTGGCCAGATCTACCTCAAAATCCTGCCGCAGCGGATTTTTTTCATTGACCAGCACATAGTTCCAGTCCTCCAGATCTACAGAAAATGGAATTTCCGGCAGATCCTCTTTCTCGCCGTCCTGCAGCATGACGGTCACATAGCCTTCCCGCGTTTCTTCCACTGCATTGCTGCTTTCTTCCAGCTCCTTTGTCAGATCCTCCACCTGACTCTGTGCGTTTAACAGCTCGCCGCTGGTCTGCGCCAGTTCTCCTTTTACCTTTTCATAAGACACATAAAACGAACTGGTCAGCACTCCTGCAATGACTACAAAGCCGCCTGCCAGTCCAATGAACCATTTTTTATAATTATCGTTATTCAATTTGTTCGCAGTCCTTTTATCGTTTTATCTTTTTTGTCAATTCAGTATATTAGTATATTCCCAATCCGAAGCGGTTACAAGCCCTAATTTTATTCCCAGTTCCCTTGCCCCTTACTGCCGCAGCTTCGAAAAAGGCTTGACACGCTCCCTCAACCTGACTATCATAAGCTGTGAACTGTAACCAAAATTTTATATCATTGCCAGGGGAGCGATTGCTGAGACTGAATATCCGCCCGGATTTCTGACCCTCATCACCTGAACCGGATAATACCGGCGTAGGGAGGCACATGCGACAGATTTTTATCTGTCCTGTTTTTCGTCCCCTCCTGTGCACACAAGGAGGTTTTTTTATGTCCAATTTTTTTGCAATCCCCATCACGGATGAATGGGGAACGACTTATCAGCTGACCACTGCCGGTTATACCGCACTGGTTGTCCTCATGCTGGCGCTTTTGCTGCTGGCCTGCTTTATCGGCAATTCTGTAAAGCAGCCTAAATTTTCTGCACGTCAGCTGGCATTTTCCGCAATGGCGATAGCTGCTGCCTTTGTCACTTCCGAAATCAAGCTGTTCCATCTGCCCTTCGGCGGCTCCATCACTTTATTTTCCATGCTGTTCTTAGTCCTGATCGGCTATTGGTACGGTCTGCGTGCCGGACTGATGACCGCCATCGCCTACGGCTTTTTACAGCTGGTCAGCGATCCGTATATCATCAGCATACCGCAGATGCTCGTTGATTACATCTTCGCATTCGGTGCGCTCGGCTTATCCGGCCTGTTTTCCAAATCGAAAAACGGTCTGGTGAAGGGCTATATCGTAGGTGTACTCGGTCGTTATTTCTTCGCATTTTTATCCGGTATGATCTTCTTCGGCGCTTACGCTGCAGACTACGGCATGTCCGCACCGGTCTATTCCCTGGTTTACAACGGCATCTATCTGTCCGTGGAAGCGGTGCTGACGCTGATCATCCTCTACCTGCCTCCGGTCAAAAAGGTCATGGGACAGTTAAAAACCATGGCGACACAGAGATAAAACGCACGCTCTGCGAGCATTTCAGATTTATAAAAAAAGAATCCGGCGCACAGTCCTATCGCTGTCTGACGCCGGATTCTTTTTTATCGTATGGAAAACTTCGTTTCCATGCGATAAGAAACACTCCGCGAGAATGCGCCAAGGCACATTCTTTTTCACAGTTCTGCAAAATTCAGAAAATCTCAATACTCCAGGTATTTTCATACCGCTTGCCTGCAGGCAGATGAACCAGGTTGGGCTGCTCGGAAAGGTCTTCGATCCTGCCCTTGCGGGAAGGAAGCGCAGACCAGGGCTCGATGCAGACATAGGGCGCATCGGTAAACGGCATATGCCAGATCCCCAGGAAATTCATCTGCGGATAGGATACGCGCACGCTTCTCGTTCCTTTTTCACTGCACAGGGTCACTGCCTTCGCCATATCAGTCAGCACGATCGCATCCTGATCGAACAGGTTGTGTGCAAGGGGCAGCTTACCGCCGTCAGATAAAATAAACTCGCTGTCCTCGCCATTTACGAAACAGTCCTCAGAAAAGCCAACGCGGATCGGATTCCCGGGAGCTTCAAACTGTAAGCAGTAATCCTCAAATGCAAGACCTTTTTCCAGCGGAACGGCAAAGCCCGGATGACCGCCGACGCCGAAATACATCACCTTTTTGTCGTTATTTTCTACCGCAAAAGTAACATTTAATTTGTTGCCGACAAGCTCATAGGTCAGCCAGTAAACAAACGCAAAGGGATACATTTCTCTCGTATTCTCGCTGTCTGTCAGCTTCAGCACCAGTCTCTGTGCCGTATGCTCTTCCGCTTCCAGATCGGAAGAATTGACAAATCCGTGGATCGGCATTTCGTAGGTCTTGCCATCCAGCATATATTTGCCCTCAGTCAGACGTGCGATATACGGAAACAGATTCAATGCGCGGTCTTTCCAGTAAGTCTCATCGCCCTGCCAGAGATATTCTGCCCCGTCCTTTGTCTGAATCGACCACAGCTCGCCGCCGTGGGAGTTTACCTGAACTTTCAGGCTGTCATTTTCCAGTGTGTAAATCATACATTCCCCTTTCCGCAGCCGATGAAAAAATCCGCTGCATCCCCTGATTCCATTTTCCCGGAGCGCAGCATCCAATTTGCCCGCGCCCCGGATTTTTTCTAAAAACGCGATACCCGTGTCCCACAGCCCCGCGTTTTTTTACTGGAATGGATTCCAGAAACGGCTGCCGTCTGCAAACGTAATGGTCAGAGCGACCGCCATAAATACTACCGCAAATCCAATCGTCAGATAGTCGTTTCGTACCAGCTTCTTTCCCATGTACCAGGTACGTTTTTTATTTTTACCGAAGCCCCTAAGCTCCATGGCATTGCTGACCACATCGATACGATCCATGCTGGAAAACAGCAGCGGGAAAATAATCGTGCTCATCCGCTTGATTCTCGTCCAGAGGGATGTCTTGCTGCTCATCTCGATGCCCCGCGCCTCCTGCGCATGCTTGATCTTGGTAAAATCAGACTGTACGTCCGGGATGTAGCGCAGCGCGATGGCAATGGCGTAGCCCACGTTGTAGCTGACACCCATGCGATTTAAGCTTGCCGCAAACTCGCTCGGGTTGGTCGTCACGATAAACATCAATACCACCGGCGTTACTGTCAGATACTTCAGCATAATATTAAACTGGTAAAACAGCTGTTCCTTTGTGATATTATGATTGCCAAACAGGTGTAAAAGCTCTGTTTTTGTGCCGTAGATCACAGTTCCCTGATTCGGGGAAAACAGCCACACCGCAAGCATGTTAATACACAAAAACAGCAAAATAAACTGAAATACCGTCCCGACCTGTTTCCATTCCGTATGGGAAACCTTAAAGATCACCAGACTGCAGACCAGCATGACCAGCAGCACTCTCGTGTCATAGGTCAGCATACCGGTCAGCGACCAGAGCAGGAAAAAGATCATTTTCGAAACGCCGGAAAGCCGATGGATCCAGGTATCTTTTTCACTGTACGTCAGAATTCTGCCCGCCATCCGCTCTCACCTGCCTTTCATAATAAATAAACCGCTCTGCAAAGCCGGACGCATCCCCGATGCCGCAGCGCACCGCCAGATCGTACAGCGACGTCTTTTTCAGATAAGCACGGTCTGCAACCGCTTCATCCGTCAGCACCTTTGCCGGCTTGTCGTCCGCAATCAGCTCGCCGTCCGCGATAACGATCGCACGGTCGGTATATTCCAGCATCAGATGCATATCATGTGTGATCATGATGATCGTAATGCCAAGGGTCTCATTTAAGTGCTTTAAAAATTCCATAATTTCCGTATAATGACGGTAATCCTGTCCTGCCGTCGGCTCATCCAGAATCAGGATCTCCGGATTCATGACGAGGATCGAAGCGATAGTCACACGCTTTTTCTGACCAAAGCTCAGAGCAGAAACCGGCCAGTTCCGGAAGGGATACAGACCGCAGATCTTTAACTTATCGTAAACCCGTTCCTTTACCTCTTCCTCCGGCACGCCACGGACCCGTAGTCCCAGCGCCACTTCATCAAAAATCATCGGCTTGGAAATCATCTGATTCGGGTTCTGCATGACAAGCCCGATGGCCTCGCCACGCTCCTTGATGGATTTATCCGCAATATCACTGCCATTTAACAGGATCTTACCGTGATCCGGATGGATAAAGCCGCAGATCAGATTTGACAACGTACTCTTTCCCGCGCCGTTTTTGCCGACAATTGCGAGCATTTCCCCTTTGTTAATACGGAAATGAATATCCGACAGGATCGGTTTGCCTGTAATATAGGAAAAGTCCAGATCCAACACTTCGAGGGCCGGCTTTTCCTCTCCTTGAATCTCCGGCAGGGAAACCTTCTCGAACCAGTCCCTTACCTTTTCCTGATAAGGCTCCAGATTCATCGTCTCGATATGTTGAGGATGATCCTTTGCCGCAACCTGACATCCCGCATGTTTGAGTGCCGTCACATACAGCGGCTCACGGATGCCCTCCTGAATCAGAATATCGGAGGCAAGCAGCTCGTCCGGCGTCATATCCGCTACAACCCTTCCGTCCCCGATCACCACAATTCTGTCTACATCCCGGTAAAGGGCATCCTCTAACCGGTGTTCGATAATAATAACCGTCTTGTCGCGCTCCCGGCAGATCCGGTCGATCAGGTCGATAGCCCGCTTGCCGGTCGCCGGGTCAAGGTTTGCCAGCGGCTCATCAAACAGCAGGATATCCACATCATCTACCAGCACGCCCGCCATGGAAACTCTCTGTTTCTGTCCGCCGGAAAGCTCCGTCGGTGCATTACCGAGAAGGGCTTTGATATCCACAACCTCTGCCACTTCGTCTACTGCACGGAACATCTCTTCCTGCTCTACGCAGTCGTTTTCCAGTGCAAAAGCAACATCTTCTGCAACCGTCAGGCCGATAAACTGGCCGTCTGTATCCTGCAGCACCGTACCGACGATTTTGGACATTCCAAAAATACCGGTTTTCGCAGGATCTTTACCGCCCACAGTCAAAGTTCCGCTGCTTTCGCCAGGGTATGAAAAAGGAACCATCCCGTTGATGCAGTGCACCAGAGTCGATTTTCCCGACCCGGACGGTCCCACGATTAAAACCTTCTCTCCGGGATTGACCGTCAGGTCAATCTCCCGGAGTGTAGGCTCTGACTGTGATCGATATTTAAAAGTATAGTTTTTAAACTCGATGATCGGAGTCATGTATCAGTCCTCTTTGGAAAGGCTTCCGGACTTTGCGCCGACCTTGGAGTAGGCAACTAACAGCAGAGTTCCCAGAATGCCGATGATAATTACATTTGCAACAAAAGCGGTTACGCCCTGTGTGAATACCTTATTTACAGGCTCTGCATAAATTACGATGTCCAAAACCGGAGCAACCAGAATCCATGCCAGTGCATTTGCAACAACCTGTACGATATTGAACAGGCCGATTTCCTTGCCGCCGAAGCTGCCCTCTTTTACTTTATACTTCGCAGCAAACAGGCCAACGATGATGCCGAATACAGCGTCCGGGAATACCCAGCTCCACCATACGCTTCCGTAGAATACTGCATCACCCAGTGCATGACCGATCAGACCGATGGCGCCGCCAACAACGGGACCAAAAATAGCGGAGAAAAATGCAAGTACCGCTGCGCGGGTCTGCAGAGCTGTGTTCGGGATGAAACCAACCGGGATCTGCACGTTGGTTAAAACAACGAACAGTGCGGTTCCGATACCCATCGCTACGACATGCTTGATGCCAAACTTCTTATCCATGAGTAAATCCTCCTCATAAGTATTTATTTGTGGAAAACCACGTTCTTACTATAACGAATCACTCCGGATTTTTCAATCCCTTTTCTGTCTTTTCTCCCTCGTTTGCGTCTTCCAGCACAATTTCCGGCGCAAGCGTATCGATGTCGGAATACCACACCCGAAATACCGCCTGCGCTGCATTCGCGTAAATATGGGGCAGCTTCGATTTTTCTTTTCCGGCGTCTTCCAGCACATTCAGGATTTCCCTCAGCACGTCCCTCGTCAGATACGATCCGCGCCAGTGAAACGTCAGGACTTTTCCTTTTTTTACCGCCTGCTGCGCGCGCTTTTTGACCTCCTCCATTTTCGTAAAGGAAAGCTTCTTTTCCTTATAATAAAAATGTCCATTGTCCGTGCACGCCGGCGCCGGTGCGATCAGCGGCTCATGGTCGCGGAACATCGCCTTATCGTCGAGGTTAAAATAATCGTAACGGCACTCGGCATCCTCCCGCGCCCCTCTGGTCAGACTATTGTCAAATGTCGCATCCAGATGATAATACTGCCCGCCAATGCGCACGATATTCCAGGTGTGGCGGTATTTGATGCCTTTTTCCGGATTGTTGCCGCAAATCGCAATCATACACCATAGCCCGAGCGCGTCGCAGAGCACCTTGACCGCCTTTGCAATTCCCTCGCAGACGCCTACGCCCTGCCCCAGCGGTCCGATGATTTCGTGAGAATACGGCTTCTTTAACTTGTCATACCGTACATTTTTGCATATAAAATCGTGCACATATTTTTCTTTTTCCCACTCGGAAAGGCTTTGTGCCGGACGAACCAGCTTCTCGACTCTGGATTTCATTGCTTTCTGATGTTCTTTTATTT
>ERZ894180.2075-NODE-2075-length-10688-cov-15.033951_pt1 | contig 10688 bp, 8 predicted proteins | sample MGYA00380278_ERZ894180 | MGnify/ENA primary metagenome ERZ894180 (study PRJEB32331, sample SAMN06328450) | human gut metagenome | biome: human gut microbiome; feature: stool | host: Homo sapiens | collected 2013-02-24 ...
TCCTGCTCGATCGCGTTACCTCGCTCGGCGGCGTTCACATCGACATCTCGCTCGGCATGCTCGCGCTCAACATCCCCGTGGCGCTCCTATGCTGGAGCGGCATTAGCAAGCGCTTCGTCATCTTCTCGATGATGCAGGTCGTGCTCTCATCGCTGTTTCTCAACGTCTTTCACTTCGCACCGTTTTTGGGCGACAAGATTATGCTCATCATTTTTGGCGGCGTGGTCTCGGGTCTGGGCGCTGCCATCGCGCTTAAGTCCGGCGCATCCACCGGCGGTACCGACTTTATCGCGCTGTGGGTTTCCAACCACACGGGCAAGACCATCTGGGGCGTCATCTTTGGTTTCAACTGCTTTATCCTGGCGATCTTTGGCTTTATGTTTGGCTGGGACAAGGCGGCGTACTCCATCGTGTTCCAGTTTATTTCGACCAAGACCATCGACAGCTTCTATCGTCGCTACGACCGCGTGACGCTGCAGATCACGACGCGCAAGGCGGACGAGGTCATGACCGCCTATGTTGACCATTTTCAGCATGGCATTAGCTGCGCCGAGGTCATTGGCGGATACAGCCGCGAGAAGATGTACCTGCTGCACGCCGTTGTATCGACCTACGAGAGCCAGGACATTATCAAGCTGGTGTGCGACATTGATCCCGGCGCCGTGATCAACGTGTTCCACACGCTCAACTTTGTGGGCGGCTGGTGGGGCGGTCATGTCGACGAGCCCATGCCCACGGCCGTTCCCGATCCCGACAAGCCCGCACGCATGGCCAGCAGGCAGGCGCGCCTCAGCGAGCAGGACAGCCTGCAGCAGGACGACGGCAAGTAGGGTTTTGGCATTTTACCGGCCCGGCGCAACCCTTCCGTATGAGCCCCACGAAAGCCCCGTTGCTTTCGAGGGACTTTCGTTTGCCCAGATAAAACCTACCAAAATGAAGCTGTCGCTTTTTGGTAGGGAGGGTGTATCGTTTTATCAATATGAGGTAACATGAAACTAGACGTTATATACGTATTAGTTATTTCGATATTCCAATAAGAGTGATTAGATATGCCTACGCCCAAAAATGCACCGCTTTACCAGCAGATTTATGACGAAATCAAGGACGCGATCGAGAAAGGTGTTTATGCACCCAAGGAGCGTATTCCGTCCGAGCTTGAGCTAGCCGAGCAGTACGACGTGAGCCGCATTACGGTGCGCCGCGCCGTCGAGGAGCTGTGCTCCGATGGCTACCTGGTTAAGCAGCAGGGCCGTGGCACCTTTGTCTCCACGCCGCACATCAACCGCCAGTTCCACGCTTCGACGCTGCAGACGTTTACCGCGCTGTGTGCCGATAATGACATGAAGGCGGGCGCGCATGTGGTCGATCGCCAGATTGTGCCGGCACGTCAAAACGAGATGGAGTTCTTTGGCCTGCAGAAGGACGCGCTGCTGCTGCACATCAAGCGCGTGCGTACGGCCGACGGCGAGCCCATTTTTGAGGAGAACATCTTTGTGCCGTTTGACGCCTACCGTGAGCTGTTGACGGCCGATCTTGAGGACAAGTCGATTTTTGCCGAGGTCGAGCGTGTTGGCGGAACGCCGATTGTCTCGGTTGGCTACCGCACGGTCGAGGCCGTTCGTGCCAATACCGAGCAGGCGGCCGAGTTGGGCATTGCTCCGCACGATCCACTGCTCAACCTGCGTGCCGGCTTTATCGGCCCCAATGGCGAGCCGGTCCTGATGGGTAAGCAGTACTACGTGGGATCGCGCTACGTTATGGTCATGTAGGGTTGGTTCCGCCGTTCTAACGAACGGCGGACCGGTCGACGCTGCGCCTTTGGTTACGCGGTTTTACCAAACCGCGTAACGGCTCGACGCTGCAAACGCCCCTAAGCGGCAATCTGACGTTCAATCGTCGGTCGCGTACCGAAGTACGCTTCCCTCCTCTTTCACGTCACCTTGCTCGCTTAGGGGCGTTTTCGCTGACTTATGCTCAACCAGCGACGTTTCCGTGCTTGTCAAGAGATGAAACATCGGCGTTGCTGGGCCGGCACTTGGGGACGTTCCTTTTGTGCCGGCACCTGGGGACACTCCTTAGTCGTTGGGGACGTTCTTAAACGACTGGTCATTCAAGAACGTCCCCAATGACTACCCGCAGAATGAGCGTGGCTGACAGCCGTGCGGCACCGGTCCGCGTGGCGGCGTATAATCGGCGGCAGATGACTTGGACGTTAGGAAATCATGACCGATAGCATGCAGCAGATGGCGCTCGACACGCTCGGCGCCTATTTTGGCTACACCTCGTTTCGCCCGGGGCAGGACCGCATGGTGGATGCGATTCTTGCCGGCCGCGATGCGCTCGGCGTTATGCCCACAGGCGCCGGCAAGTCCATTTGCTACCAGGTGCCCGCGCTCATGCTGCCTGGTATCACCTTTGTGGTGAGCCCGCTGCTGTCGCTTATGGAGGATCAGACCCGCGCGTTGCTCGCGGCGGGTGCGCGCCCCAGCTATCTCAACTCCAGTCTTACTCCGGCCCAGCAAAACACCGTACTCAAGCGGGCGCGCGAGGGCCGCTATCAGCTTATGTATGTGGCGCCCGAGCGCCTGCTCGAGCCGCGCTTTCTGGCCTTTGCGCAGGAAGCTGCGGCCGAAGGCGGCATTGGCGTTCCGCTCGTGGCCATTGACGAGGCTCACTGCGTGAGCCAGTGGGGCCAGGATTTCCGTCCCGCTTACTTGCAGATTCGCGAGTTTATCGATTCGCTGCCGCGGCGCCCGATCGTGGCGGCGTTTACCGCCACGGCGACCGAGCGCGTGCGCGCGGACATTCAGCAGATGCTCGGCCTGCAAAATCCCGCGACGGTAGTGACGGGCTTCGATCGCAAGAACCTCTACTTTGGTTGCGAGGAGATGGGCGACAAGGCCAAGACCGCGTGGGTGCGCGACTACGTGATCGCGCATTCGGGCGAGAGCGGCATCGTGTATTGCTCGACCCGCAAGACGGTCGACGCGCTGGCCGCGGAGCTTACCGAGGCACTGGACCCCAGCGGCATTCGCGTGGGCCGCTACCATGCCGGCATGGGCAACGACGCCCGCCGCCAGAGTCAGCGTGCCTTTATCGACGACGACATCCAGGTGATGGTTGCTACCAACGCCTTTGGCATGGGCATCGACAAGCCCAACGTGCGCTACGTGATTCACAACAACGTGCCCGAGAGCATCGAGGCATACTACCAAGAGGCGGGCCGCGCTGGCCGCGATGGCGATCCGGCCAGCTGCCACTTGCTGTGGAACGGTAACGATTTTCGCATGCGCCGCTTTCTGATCGATCGGGGCGATGCTGCCGACGAGGCGCTCGACGACGAGCAGCGCGCGTGGGCGCTCCAGAATCGATATCGTCTGCTCAGCCAGATGGAGGGCTACTGCAATACCACCGGCTGCCTGCGCGAATACATGCTGCGCTACTTTGGCGACGAGGCCGCGGCCGAGCATGTGGCAGCCGCCGCGGGCGGCACGGCAGACGACGCCGAGGGCTGCGGCAACTGCAGCAACTGTCTCACGCAGTTCGAGGTTGAGGACGTCACCGATATGGCTCGCGCCGCCGTGCGCTATGTGGCCACGCGTCCCATGCGCTTTGGCAAGTCGCTGATCGCCGATGTGCTCCACGGCGGCAACACCGAGCGCATTCGCCAGATGCATTTGGACGAGGACCGCGGCTACGGTGAGCTGTCGAGCGAATCGGTCGGGCGCATCAAGGACATCATCGGCCAGCTGTGCGGTCGCGGCTACCTGGCCACCTCGCAGGGGCAGTACCCGGTCGTGGGGCTGGGTCCGCGTGCCGGCGAGGTCGAGGACGAGGCGTTCGCCTTTACCGTTAAGCGTCGCGCGTCCAAGCGCAAGGCCTCGGCCCGCGCCCGCCGTGCCGTCGATCTGCTGCGCGAGGAGGCCGAGCTGGATGAGCGCCCGCGCGTTGGCGACGATGCTGAGCTGTTCGAGCGTCTGCGTGCCCTGCGCAAGGAGATCTCGACCGAGCTGGAGATGGCGCCGTACATGGTCTTTTCCGACAAGGCCCTGCGCGGCCTGTGCCGCTTGCGCCCGCAGACACGCGACGAGCTGATCCAGGTCAACGGCATTGGCGAGAAAAAGGCCGACGCCTTTGGCGAGCAGTTTATGGCGGCGATTGAAGAATTTGAGTCCGAGCATGCGCGGGATGGAGCGTAACGATGGTAGCCGATAGCAAGACCGAACGTTCCGAGCGCGCCGAGGTTTCCGCCGTGCCACTGTACCAGCAGGTCATGGACGACCTAAAGGGCGAGATTGCGCGCGGCGTGTACGTGGCCGGCTCGCGCATTCCTTCCGAGATGGAGCTCGCGAAGTCCTACGGCGTGGGGCGCGTCACCGTGCGTCGCGCCATCGAGGAGCTGTCGCGTGCGGGGTATCTCAACCGCCAGCAGGGGAGGGGCACCTTTGTGTGTGCGCCCAAGCTCAAGCGCAAGATTCGCCAGAAGGGTGACGTCCAGAGCTTTACTGAGGGTTGTGCTGCCAACGACATGGTGCCGGGTGCGCGTCTGGTGTCGCGCACGGTGGTCGCGGCGACGCGCGAGGATGCGACGTTCTTTGGCGTGGAGCCCGGCTGCGAGCTTATCGTGGTCGAGCGCGTGCGCACGGCCGACGGCATCCCTGTCATGCTTGAGAACAACGCCTTTGTGCTCGGCGACCATCCCTATCTGCAGACGCTTGCCGACAAGAACCTCACGGACAATTCCATCTTTGCGCTCGTTGCCGAGCATTCGGGTCGCGCGCCGCTCAAGTCCGACCCCTGCACCGTGGAGATTGCGCTTGCCGATGCCCAAACGGCCCCGCTGCTGGAGGTGCCGGTCGGTGAGCCGCTCTTCTATATGGAGGCCTACTTTACCGACGCCGGTGGGCACCCTCTGTTGCTCGGTCGCCAAAAGATTGTGGGCTCGCGCTACGTCTTCGACATCTAACGTCCACAGATAGAACAACATAGAACAAATTTGCCGGGATGACTTCACGGGCGTTGTTACACGTGTTATAAATAGGACAACATAGAACGACAGCAGGTACGAGCTGCCGTCGCTCAAAGCTGCCCCACAAGGAGGAACATCAGGATGAACGCACATGATCTGGTTCAGGAAATCATCGAGCGCAAGGGCAAGATCGAGAACGTCTTTTGGATCGCCTGCGGCGGTTCGATGATCGACCTGATGCCGGCCAACGAGCTGCTCAAGCGCGAGGCCACCACGTTTTCCTCGACGGTCTACACGGCACGCGAGTTTTGCCTGATGGCCCCCAAGAGCCTTGGCGAGAAGTCTCTCGTTATTGCATGCAGCCACAGCGGCAACACGCAGGAGGTCGTCGACGGCTGCGAGATGGCGTTGGCTGCCGGCGCCGAGGTCGTCGCCATGACCGACTGCGAGGGCTCCAAGATCGACAACGGCAAGTGGGCCACCTGGGTCTATCCGTGGGGCGAAGGCGTGCCGCAGGCCGAGGTGCCTCAGGGTATCGGCGCTCTGATCGCCGCCGAGCTGCTCGACCAGCAGGAGGGCTACGAGGCACTCGCCGACATGTACGCCGGCCTTAAGCAGATGGATGCGCTGCTGCCCGCTGCCCGTGAGAAGGTCAACGCCGAGCTGGGCGATCGCTTTGCCGAGCTCTGCCAGCAGCACAAGTTCTTCTATATCCTGGGCTCCGGACCCAACTTTAGCCAGACCTACGCCATGGCAATTTGCTCGCTCATGGAGATGCAGTGGCAGCACTGCTGCTATATTCACTCCGGCGAGTACTTCCACGGCCCCTTCGAGGCTACCGAGCCCGGCGTGTTCTACTTTGTGCAGCTTGGCGCGGGCGAGTGTCGCCCCATGGAGGAGCGCGCGCTTGCGTTCCTCAACACGCACACCGATACGATTATGGTGCTCGATGCGCTCGAGTACGGCGTGGGCGAAGTGCCTGCCAGCGTGCGTTCGTTCCTGGAGCCGATCTTCTTCTACAACATGAGCTGCGAGCTGCGCGCCGCCCGCGGCAAGGTCTTCGACCACAGCCCCGAGGTTCGTCGCTACATGGGCATCGAGCAGTACTAGGTAACGGGAAAAGCAGTCACCTTCGATCCGCGAGCGTGTCGCGTGAGTCAAAAAAGCGGGCCGCGCCGGGAATTTCCGGCGCGGCCCGCTTGGTATCGCGCTTAGATTCGCGAGATTGCGGCAGCCAGCGGCCTACTTTGCGTCGTAGGCCTCGGCGTCCCACCAGTCGAGCTGGGCGATGTTGTCGCGGATGTGCTGGCAGCTCTTGTGGAAGCCCTCGAGCTCATACTCGGACAGGTCGAGCGTGTAGACCTCCTCGACGCCCTCGACACCGATTACGCACGGCAGGGAGGTAAAGATGCCCTCCTCGCCATACTGGCCGGTCATGAGCGTGGAGGCGGAAAGCACGGCGTGCTCGTTGTGCAGCACGGCGGCGCAGACGCGCGCGGCGGAGTTGGCGACGGCGTACTCGGTGCACTGCTTGCCCTGGTAGGTCACATAGCCGCCCTTGCGTGCAAGCTCCTCGACCTCCATGTGGTCAAAGGCGTACTTGTCGGGGTTCTCGGCCTGGAGCTCGTTGAGGCTCTTACCGGCGATGGTCGCGGCCTTAAAGGCAGCCAGCTGGCTAAAGCCGTGCTCGCCGATCATGTAGGCGTCGATGGACTTGGGGCTCACGCCGACTTTCTTGGAGATCTCGGTGCGCAGGCGGGCGGAGTCCAGGCCGCAGCCCGAGCCGATGATCTTCTTGGGATCGTAGCCGGTCAGGTGCCACAGCTCGGTGCACACGACGTCGCAGGGGTTGGAGATGCTCACAAAGATGCCGTCGAAGCCGGCGTCGACGATGCGCTTGGCAAAGGTGCGGGCGGCGTCGGTGGTAAAGAACAGCTCGCCGTCGCGGTTGCCGGCGGCCAGCGCGACCTTGCCGGCGGCGTTGACGATGACGTCGCAACAGGCCAGCTCCTCGTAGTGGTCGTAGCAGTTGACGATCTTGGTGTTGTACGGGACAAACGAAAGGGAGTCGCGCAGGTCCTGGACCTCGGAAGTCACCTTGGCCTCGTTGATATCGCACAGGTACAGCTCGTCGGCAATGCCCTGCATGAGCAGGCTGTTGGCGACATGTGCTCCTACGTGGCCCTGGCCGACCACACCGATCTTACGCGTCTGGTACATACGAGTATCCTTCCGGCCGAGTTTTTTGCGTCGAACCATTGTAGCGTCCTGCCGTCACTTTGCTAGACTAAAGCGCCGTAGATTTTTGGGACATGCCTTAATCTCTACTTTTGGAGTGATTTGGGCCGCTGGCGGCATCGCTGGGCGATGTGCTCGCGCGGATAGGGCTGCTCGTTGTACCATAGCTGCAACTGACTCGTAAGGAGCATCCATGCCCATTCGCATTCCCGACGCCCTCCCTGCCGCCGCGCAGCTCGAGAGCGAGAACATCTTTGTCATGACCGAGTACCGCGCGCTGCACCAGGACATCCGCCCGCTGCGCGTGCTCATCCTCAACCTCATGCCCACCAAGATCGCCACCGAGACGCAGATCATGCGCAAGCTCTCCAACACGCCGCTACAGGTGGAGGTGGACCTGCTGCGCACCAAGACGCACGAGGCCACGCACGTGAGCGCTGGCCACCTGGAGACGTTCTACCGCACGTTCGACGACATCCGCGACATCCACTACGACGGCCTGATCATCACGGGCGCGCCGGTGGAGCAGATGCCGTTCGAGGAGGTCGACTACTGGCCCGAGCTCTGCCAGATCATGGATTGGTCCACCACGCACGTGCACTCTACGCTGCACATTTGTTGGGGCGCACAGGCGGGGCTCTACCATCATTACGGTATCCAGAAGTACGACCTGCCGGCAAAGGCGAGCGGCGTGTTCGAGCATTATCTGGTGAAGCCGCAAAGCCCGCTGGTCCGCGGCTTTGACGACCGTTTCTATGCCGTGCATTCGCGCAACACCGATGTGCGCCGCGAGGACGTGGAGGCCGAGCCGCAGCTTGAGGTCGTGGCCGTGTCCGACGAGGTGGGCCTGTACATCGTCAAGTCGACCGACAGCCGCCGCTTCTTTGTCTTTGGCCATCCCGAGTACGATACCGACACGCTGCGCCTGGAGTACGAGCGCGACGTGAAGCGCGGGCTCAACCCCCAGGTGCCGGCGCATTACTTCCCGAACGACGACCCCACCGCCGAGCCGCGCAACGTCTGGCGCAGTCAGGCTCAGCTGTTCTACACCAACTGGCTCAACTACTACGTCTACCAGACCACGCCCTACGACCTGGCCCGCGCCGGCGAGGAGCACTAGGCTGCGGCCGTGGCTGTGGGCTGTGGCCGTGGCTCTGCCTGCAGCGTGACGAGCGTGGATATCCGGACACACGAGCGTGGATTTTCGGACGTTTACAAATCGAGCGTGGATAATCTCCCATTTTTGGCCGAGGAACGGGCTCAAAGTGGGAGATTATCCACGCTCATTTTTTAGGTATGTAGATGCCGATGGCTCGGCTAAGCGACGGTGCGTGCAGAGGCAAAGTCGCATTTGGCGTAGTCTTGAATCTCGACGGGTTTTTCTTTCTGATAATCCGATGGACCAGGGCATCCAAATGTGGAGACAGGGACCTCTCGGTAAGGCTTCTACCTGCAGATATAAGTCATCAGCCTAAAACGTCCAAAACCGTCAAGCATTTGGTCAGCGCCTGGACAGCATTTGGTCAGACTTCGCATGAAACCGTCTGGTACGTTTGCGCCGTTCCAAGAGTTGGGAGGCGACATGGGAAACATGACGGCGAATCAAAGGCTTACAAGTCACATTAAAGCATGCGAACAGCAGATGAGCTGCGTGTACGCACGCACGACGGCGGAGGCAAAGCAGATTGAGCGGCGGGTGGCGGCGGGAAGTCTAGAGGCGGTCATGCCGGGGCTGTATGCGCGTCCGGATTATTGGTCCGAGCTCAAGTTTCGGCAGCGTTATCTGCATCGGGTGCGGGCCCTTGCGCAAAAGCATCCCGACTGGACGTTTTGCTCCTATACGGCGGCTGTTATCTATGGCCTTTCGGTTTCGCATGCCAATTTGACGCACATCCATATCGCCGCGGCGCCGGCGCAATCGACGACGCCCGGCTCTCAGGTGATTCGCCATCGTTATGCTCGTCAAACACGGGCAATCCAGATGGATATTGCCGTGACCGATATCGATCAAACGATTACGGATTGCCTGGTCGATGCGTCGTTTGTCGAGGGACTGATCATTGCGGACTCGGCGCTTCATGAGCAGCTGTTGTCGAAGGAGTATCTCGTTGAGGCAATCAACAAGCTTGGCTTAAATCGTCGCGGTGTTGTGACGGCGCGCAGGGTTGCGCGGTGTGCCGATGGCCTATCGGAAAGCGGTGGCGAGTCCAAGGCGCGTGCCCTGATGATCGAGCGCGGCTGGCAGACGCCGGAGCTGCAAGTTGAGCTGTTCGACCCGGTTGAGCCGGGGCGGCCGTATCGAGTTGACTACTTGTGGCGTGTGGGCGACCGGCTGATTATCGGGGAGTTCGACGGATTCGTTAAAAGTGAGAAGGCGGCGGAGGAGGGTAGGCTCGCAAAGGCGCAATTTGATGAGCGTCAGCGCGAGTCGAGGCTTTCGCTGCTTGATAACTGCAAAATTGTGCGCTTGTGCTGGGATGATTTGAGGGACCCGTCAAAGCTCGATCGCAAACTCAAAGTTGCCGGCGTGCCGCGTGAGTGCTGAGGCAGTTGCGGGACGTTTGGCTTGCACGAGCGTGGAAATCCGGACGGACGAGCGTGGAAATCTGGACGTGTATTGGTTGAGCGTGGATTTTCGGACACATGAGCGTGGATTTTCGGACACTTGTTGAATGAGCGTGGATAATCTCCCACTTTTGGCTCGTAAGGGGGCTCAAAGGGGGGTGCGGACGATTTCTTGGACCGCGCCTAGGCGCTGATGATGTGGGGCAGCGGCAGGTCGTGGGCGTCGGTGGGAACGTGGTCGACGCGCTGCTCGTCAAAGGCGATGCCGACGACTAGGCATTCAGGTGCAACTGTGGGCAGGTAGCGGTCGTAGCAGCCTCCGCCGTAGCCCAGGCGCGCGCCGGTGCGGTCGAAGGCCACGAGCGGCACGACGATGAGGTCGAGTGCTTTGGCGGGAGCGATGGGGAATCGGTGGCTGTCGAGGTCTTCGGCAGCAAAGGCCCGTGTGGGATGGGCGACAAACGGCGCCGCGTCCGTGTCGTCAGCATTGACTGCCCGCATGCACATGCGCTGCCCGCAAGCCGCGGCGTCAGCTGCCGAGAGTACGCTTGGATACGCCACGCGCCAGCTGCGCGCACGGGCGGCAGCGGCAAATGCGGAAGGATCAACCTCGGACCCCATGGCAGCATAGACGGCAACGGTGCGCGGCGCGCCGGAATTCGAGCACTCCAGCAGCTCAACAAGCCGCGCACATACAGCGGCAGACTTGGCCGCTCGCACATCCAAATCAATCGCATTGCGCCGGCGAATCACCGCCCGCCGCACCTCAGTCTTATCCATCCCAATCCCCCAATCTACCAAATAGGGACAGGTTTATTTTGGCAGGCTTTATCTGGGCAAACGCGATATGGGCAGTAAAGCCACCGCAAATATGCCTGTGAACTGCGCCCTTTGTGGTTGTTTGGGCCTATGCGTT
>ERZ894180.2076-NODE-2076-length-10687-cov-7.143435_pt1 | contig 10687 bp, 16 predicted proteins | sample MGYA00380278_ERZ894180 | MGnify/ENA primary metagenome ERZ894180 (study PRJEB32331, sample SAMN06328450) | human gut metagenome | biome: human gut microbiome; feature: stool | host: Homo sapiens | collected 2013-02-24 ...
TTTTTCGGGAGGGGTTCCGGCTTATATTCTCCCTTGTCCTTGTAAACGCCCACACCCATTCGGGTGTAGACATTGAGCAGCACATTCACCCCGGCGGTCACAGGCCGGGTATCGTCCAGGCTGTGGATATAGTCCGTCAGCATCCGGCAGGTATCCGCACCCTTCTGAGAGGCGGTTTCGGAGACCTCATTGCCGTGGGAATACAGAATCACGCAGGGGTGGTTATAGGACGCTTTCACCATGGCCGCGATATCGTTTTTCCACTCCGTGTCAAACCACCGGGCATAGTCATGGTAGGTCTTGGGGACATACCAGCCGTCGAAGGCTTCGTTCATCACATACATGCCCAGCTTGTCGCAGATGTCCAGGGTGATCTGAGAGGCGGGATTGTGGGCGATCCGCAGGGCGTTGAAGCCGTTTTCTTTCAAAATAGAGATGCGGCGGTACTCCGCATCATAAAAATCGCAGGCACCCAGCACCCCATGGTCGTGGTGGATACAGCCGCCCCGGAGCAGCACCCGGTTTCCGTTCACCCGCAGACCTTTCTTAGCGTCCCACTCCAAAAGGCGAATGCCAAAGGTGGTTTCACACCGCTTCCCGTCTTTCTTGACGACGCAGGTATAGAGATCGGGCGTTTCTGCACTCCACAGCTTTGCTCCAGGGATTGTCAGTTTCCCCGGCGTTCCCGTAACTACCAATTCTTCCCCGTCATAGATTTTCACAACGGAGTTTTCCTCCGCCATTATTTCAATCACCGCCGGTGAAATGGATTTTGTAACAATACGTGGCTTTTCCAGCTCGTCAACCAGCAGCGTCACCGGGCGGTAGATGCCGGAGCCGGAGTACCAGCGGCAGTTTGGCTCCAGAGAATTGTCCACATCCACCCGGATTTTGTTGATTCCGGCGTGAACGGCCTTGGAAATATCCACATCAAAAGCGGTGTAGCCATACTTGTGACTGCCCACAATTGTACCGTTCACTGTGACCGCACAGTTTTGATACACACCCTCAAAGTGGAGAACCATGGATTTCCCCACATCCTCTGCAGAAATCTCAAATTTCTTTTCGTATATATACTTCCCGCCGGGAAAGTAGCCGGAGTTCACGCCATTCCGGCAGCTCCCGTCCCGCTTTTCCCCCAGCATAGCATCATGAGGCAGCGTGACTTTCGTGGCTTGGCCGCCCTCCTTTGAAAACGTCCAGCCTCTATTCCAATCTATCTTCATAAGAACCCCCTGTTCCGAGCTGTCACATGTTACAGAAATCAGCCCCATAATTATGCAATGTCACAACAAGCCCCTATCTTTTTTCTTGCTTCTGTGCATTTCCCCAATCTTATGCCCTTATTATACACTTCACCTCTTGCTTTGTAATGTAAAATGCGCTATAATATTATAAATTCGTAAAATCAGGAGGGATTTTTTGAAAAACTTCGAGGCCTATTGCCGCACATTTTATGTTTCACATTTTTTACCGATTGCCTATTATGAAAATGGGGAGGAGCTTTGCGCAGTTGGTTTTCCAGAGGGAATTCCTACCTATCAGGCGGTACTGCGAATTCTGCTGGCCGCGCCGCAAAATCCCGCCGTTTATTCCATGCCCGATATGGGACTTTATGGGATCATCCGCCTAAATGATTCGGGCGGTTATCTGGTTCTGGGGCCTGCCTACAGCAGCAACATTTCCGATGAGGTCGTTCGGATCTATATGAGTAATAATGCCATCAGCCGTGACCGGCAGAGCGAAATTCAGCAATTTCTTTGCTCCATTCCACATTTTACCTACAACCGTTTTATTTATCTTTTGCTTCATCTGCACCTTGACCTAAACGGAGAGGAACTCTCCATTACAGACCATTTTGGTGTCTCTGATCCCTCTCTGGAAAAGGAAATTGCTGCCCGGCACACCCAAACTGCTTATCAGGCCAGAGATGCCGGACGGCAACATGGAACCTATTTTTTTGAAAAGCAAATGCTGGATTATGTCCGCCGGGGCGATCCGGAGCAAATGCGGCGATTTTTGCTGGATACGGTTGGGAAAAAGCCCCTTGTGGAAGGTACGCTGGCCGATACGCCCCTGCGGCAGGCAAAGAATGTTTTTCTCGGCACCGTCACAATGGTTGGAAAATCCGGAGCGATTCCCGGCGGTATGGATATTGAACAGACTTACCAGCTGATCGACACCTATATCCAGGAATGCGAGCGGCTGCAATCCCTGGACGCAGTGAAGAGCCTGCAATTCAATATGCTCATTGATTTTACCAGCCGTGTGCAGCAATCCAAGCTGCCGGAGGGCGTATCTGACGAGATTTTCGTCTGCATTCAATATATTGGGACGCATTTGACCGAATCAATTACTGTCACAGAGGTCGCGGCTTATATTGGAAAAAGCCGAGCCTATCTGGCGGAGAAATTCAAGCGGGAAACCGGCAAAACAGTTGGAGAATATATTACTGAATGCAGAATGCGCGAGTCAAAAAGCCTGCTAAAGTACACCAATATGTCTCTGGCTGAGATCAGCGATTATCTGCATTTCTCCAGCCAGCCCTATTTTCAAAATGTATTCAAAAAAACATTTGGCATATCGCCCGCCAAATACAGGCAGCAATATTTGCGGTAGCGTATCACTTATAATTTTATAGTTCCAAGCAGCTTTGCCGTTACATCTATCCCTAAAACAAACGGTTTCTCCCAGTATCTTGAATCCAAAGAGTTTCCCGCATTATCCCCCAGCACATAGTAGCAGCCCTCCGGGACAGGCAGAAATTCACCATTTCGCTCCACATACTCGCCCCCAACGGCCGCAATGCGCTTGACCAGCAGTTTTCCATCATGACGGAAGATGATGATATCGCCTTTCTCCAAATCGGTATAGAGGCGCAGGCCAATAATATAGCTGCCCTTCGGCAGCGTCGGTTCCATGGATGCGGTAGGCACATAGCCAAACAGGAATACACTCTTTAGCAAAATGACCGTCATCAATGTAATCAGGACCGGAAGCAGCCACTTCCACTTTTTGATTCTTTTCATATACTCCTCCATACGTGCGAAATCCGCTATACGGCTTCCGCACGTTATCACGGCAGTCGCCAAACGAACATGCAAGCATGTTCGTTTGGCTCGTTGCTCGCGTAAATAAAAAAGCGGGATGCTGAAAACCGTACTGGCTCTCAGCATCCCTTTGCTGTCATCTTAATTGCCCAAATGATAGGCCGTCGCAATCTGCGCAATCTCCGGGCGGGTTTTCAAGAACTTTCTCGCCTTGGACACCCATGCGCAGACCAGCTTAGCAGAAGCGTTCATCTGCTCTCCGATCTCGCGGCTGGTATAGCCCTCCGACATCAGCTGGATAGCCTGGATTCCTTTCACGGTAGAGGGAGGGGCCGTTTCCTTTGCGATGCGCAGCGCTTCGCCGATATCCATGCGGAAATCCTGTAACTCCTCCGGCAATTCCGGCTCCGCCGCAGTAAATGGCGTCACATCATAGTCAGACTCCATGGACTGCCGCTTGGTGGAGTAAATCAGGGCATCGCATATCTCAACGGTAGGCATAGGTGGAGAAGGTTCCGCCTTTGTCCGTGGCCACCGCTTTGCACAACCCGATGCAGCCGATCTGGACATAATCCTCAAAGGTATACAGCCCAGTCTGACAGGAGCCATGAACCTTATCCTGAATCACCTTATATACCAGACCGATATTTTCCTCTACCTTTTTCTGCTGTACACTGCTGAGCGTCATACGGCTACGCCTCCTCTCAATGGTTGAAATCGTCGCCGGCCCTGCCAGGCTCTCTGCCGCTCCAGCAGTTTGCGGCTCTCCTCGATTACCCGCTTACAGTAATACTCACCCAGATATCCAATGTGGGCCTCTGAAAGCGGTGCGCAGATCACATCCGCCAGCCACTGATAGGCATCCTGCTTGGACATATACCCAGACTGGTGCAGCTGGTCGAAATACTGGTGGGCGGTCCGCCTCAGGGCACGCAGTTCATGGTTGGCCAGGCTGCCTACCGGGATATTGGTACCGGCACGCACCCGCACATAAGCGTCGCACTCCGGGTAATGGGAGCATACATAAAGCATCGTCCCTTTGCTGTTATTTTGCTCTGTCGGTGCGGTTATATATTTTATTAATCCATCAGCCTATGGCCCGGTGCCCTTCTCAGATACCCCTCCAAGTCGCCACCAAGCACCAGTTGGGCATATTCCAGCGGCTTATTAAAAATCAGCCAGTCCAGTTCCGACCACTGGTACATCGTATCGGCAACCTCGTTCTCTACCGCAATGGTATCAATGGCTATCTCTGTCCCATCGGAGAACCACAGCTCCACGCAGGCGGTATCCATATTAAACACACATTTCAACAACTTTTTCATCTCAAAATCCCCCTAAATCGCAATTCCGGCTATGTATCGAACGGTAATTTTGTGTCCATCCACGATGCGGTTTGTCCGCTCAAAGCTGATGGTTTTCGAAAGTCGTGCGGTATTCATCTTCTTGACCATCTGGCCGCCGACGGAGCCGGCTTCGCGGGAGGTCAGGTGACCGTTGTAACCGTTGGTCAGGTTCACGCCAACCTCCCTTGATGTCTCTTTTACATAGTGAACGTCAAATTGCCTCAGATTGTTCTGAAATCACCCTGTTTTGAGGGAAATTTTGAAGGGGTTTAATATGCAGACACCCAATGAATTTGTAATATATTTTAACACTTTGCTGATAGACGGCATTTTTCCGGGGTGCTTTGACGTATCCATCGGGTAATATCTTAGGCCCCACTTCAATTTTTTCGACGAAAGTCAGGAGAGTGTCCCGATCCAGAACCTCGACCGTGGAGTATTGTTTGGCAAGATCAAAGAACCTTTTGTAATTGGAACGGATGTCATCGTCAGGGGGCGGCGCACAGAGAACTTCCAAAGCTTTCTCAAGGCCGGAGGCTTCTTTTTCAAGGTCGGCGACCATGACTTCCAATCTGGAATCAGCCAGCTTCCCTTCGGCGTTGTCGGTGTACAGCTTCCCGATTGTCCGGTTAATGACATTCAGGCGTGCTTTGGCTTTTTCAATCTTTGCCTCCCGCACTTTTTTGGCGGATTCGTCGTTGATTTCCTCCAAGACCTGATTTACCAGCTTACTGATTTCTTTGTCAGACAGCTTGATCAGGCTGTTCAAATCCTGACGAACCACTTCAAGAAGGTCGGCATATTTAATATTGACGCCCTCGCAGGGGTTTTCAAACCGCTTGCTCTTATGATTGCAGGAAAGAAACCAGTATTTTTCGCGCTCGCCCTTGTAAACCGTCCCGGAGGAACACAGCGAATATCCACAGCGGCTGCAAACGGCAATACCACCGAAAATGCTTTTCCGCACCTGGTCGTATTGACGGTAGTCGCGGCTGCCTTTTCCGAGGTTTGCTTGCGCCTTGTCAAAGGTCATTTGATCAACGAGAGGTTCGTGCGTATTGGACGTTATGGCCCAATCTTCCTGCGGAATGGAAATCTTTCTGCGGGACTTAATGCTTGCCTTGCGGGTCTTCCCAAGCAGCGTATTGCCAAGATAAACCTGGTTCTTGATGATCCGTTTTACCGTGGTGTAATTCCAGCAATCCGTGGCGCGGGCGGCACCTGTGTCGGAAAAGTTGTCGCGGTATAGTACCCGGTACTTAAGAGGCGTAATCACACCGGCTTCCGTAAGATCATGCGCAATTTTGATGCAGGAGTCGCCTGCGGCGGAGCGTTGGAAAATCTGCGCGACGATTGGCGCGGTTTCCTCGTCCGGGATCAACCGATCTCTGTTGCGGGGGTCTTTCTTGTAGCCAAAGGGTGGGCAGGCACAGTATTCGCCTTTGCTTCGTTTCATCCGCAAAACATCCTTAACCTTTCTGGAACCGTCACGCAGGTATACCTCATTCATTGCGAACTGAAAAGGAGCCATGATATTCTCCAATTCAGAGTCGAAATTGTCAGCGATGGCTACATAATGGATCTGGTGCTCCGGAAAGAACTGCTCGGCATAGTAGCTGGCCTCCCGCATATCACGCCCCAGACGGGAGAGGTCTTTGGTTATGACCATGTTTGCTTTCCCGGCCTGTAAAGCTTTCATCATTTTCTGAAAACCGGGACGTTCAAAGTTGCTGCCTGACCAACCGTCATCGACAAAGGAATCCAGAAGAACGATTCCTCGCTGAGCGCAGTAGGCTTCAACGATTTTCTTCTGGTTAATGATACTGGCAGAGGACTGCCCGTCCTGCGCTTCTTCCTGAGACAATCTATAGTAGGCGTAGGCAAGGGAGAGAGAAGTTGTGCTTGTATACCTCCTTAGAGAAAAATTTGCAGTTGGAAAATGGTTAGATGTTGTTGAATTCATTTAGCATACCTCGTCGTTGAGGTGCTTTCGCCTGAATTATACACATGGGGGGCCGGAGTTGTCAAAGGTAAAGACTGGCAATGTGCTTGGCGAATACGCTCACGGATCAGATCGGAAGGTGCTTTTTCACCGACAAATTCACGTTGAACAACGTATGTTATATTGTTAATCTGAAGCTTGCCCATATTTTCCCTCCAATCTACATGGTTGATTTTTCCCATTTATGGGGAGCGTTATTCCGCCGGGACTGTTTGCGGAGGACTGTGTAATCCCAGCCAAAGCGAACGCCGCAATAGGAACACAGTTCCTTTACTTGCTGAAAGGAATCGAGCCTTCGGATTGTGACATCCGAGGCGCTACCAAAGTATCTGGCACATACCGGACACAGTGTAAGTTCTAAAGCTGCGGAACGGACAGCGGAGTCAGGTTGAGGGTAGTTCATAGCGTGACCTCCTTAACCATATAGCAGCCGACCGATTTTCTTGAGACGCTTGTAGACGGCCTGAACGCTTATATGGAAAACAGCGGCGGCTTCGCGGACAGAAAATCCCTCAAAGGCAATCAGCGTCAGCAGCTCTTTATCATCACCGGACAGCTGCAGGAGACGGCCATACAGTGCTTCGTCCTGAATCTGGTCAATCCAGGCATATTTTTGGGGGACGGTTGAATAGGAATCACAGGTGTAGTAGCCAAGTGCAAACAAATCCAGACCGCAGCTTCCTTCTTCAAAATTAGGACTGTCAAGACTGACCAGAGCGTGTTCTCTTTCTCTGCGTGTACAGTTGAATTCCTCTTTGTCAAATTTATATATATCTGCGATGGCGGTTTCTGACATTCCCGCGTGGCTGTACGCCTTGCGCAGATATGTCCAACGCTGATCAAATGCGTGCTTTTCCCGATTGTAGTTGTAAACCATAGTAATCTCCTTTGAATTTTGATTTTGGTTAGGTCAAAATTCCGGAGATCAGGGGTATTGTGCCAGATATTCCTGCCAGAGCGTAAGAAACATAAGAAGTCCTTTCCGCGGAGCTATCCGGGAAAGGACTTCTTTTCATCGTACAAAGCGCAGCGGGCAGCAAAAAGCACCGTAAAAGTGGAATCAAAATGGGTATGGTTATCCCATTGATTCCGACTTTGTACGGTGCTAGGGCAGTCTCGATCATAGATCGGCTCCGCATACGCGAATGTAAGTCGTGTTATTCAGTTAGTAATATTTGCCTTTCAGACGGGCAATGCCTTTCTGTTTACGGAAATAGGCAAGGTTGATTGGGTCTTGGGCCTTGCATTTTGGACACTTGGGGCGGACGTGGCCGACCGCATCTGAATACACCTTCATAATTGGAAAATTACAGCGGGGGCAACGGATTTCACGAAGTGTCAGCCATGATGCCTCGTTGGCCGACCGAATCAACTTTTCCTGTTTTTCAGGCGCAGTCTGAGCTGGCCTGCGGCATGGTGAATATCCGCTCATGTCGCCCGCCTCATTTTCAGAACGTACTCCTGTATGTCATGACGTTCTACCATGTTATACTTTTTCAGCTGGATAAGCAGAGCTGAAAAGGAGACACCCAGTTCGTCGGCCATAGCGTTTACTGCCGGTTTGGTGCTGGGAAGAAGCACACACTCTCCATAGATGGGAATGCGCTGTCTCCTGACATGGCGGCGCAGTGTGCTTTCGAGAAGCGGCTTGGGCATGAGCAACAGGGCAGCCATTGTGTTGGCTTGACACTCACCTAAATCCAGACGTTCCTGTAGTTCTTGAAAACTGTAGCTCCGCTCGCTATCGTAGTCACGGTCAAAGCAGGCTGGATTGTGCAGCGGGTCTGCACGGTTAATCAGAACATGACCAATTTCGTGAGCCAATACAAAACGTCTGCGGCAATTTTCCATGGGATGCTGAAGAAAGGAATCCAATATGATAGTATCCTTTGGAAAGACAACCCCAACCCGTTGATTTTGCCGGTTTACATATAGAGGATACGAACCATTCGACAGGAAACCAATCTTGTCCATGTCTTCCTCCATGATCTGCTCGTACAGAACGGACAGGCCGAGAAAACGGGCTATGCTGTCAATATCGATTTGACCGGATTCCTGATGGCCGCAGGCCACTTGAATCAGGCCGGAAGCAATTTCTTCAATTTCTTTGTTTGAAATAAATACTTTCATCGACAAACCTCCTCGTGGTGAAAAACCGCACCTTTTGAGAGGAAAAAGGTGTTCCAAGGACGTGCACAGCTCCAACTTGACAGAGCTACAGGCGATAGCGGCTTCCTACCTCCTGCATGAGTGGAATAGCCCTGTGAGCAAGGGCTTTTTACTTCGGGTGCCTTTATTATAGCTGGTGGCGTAAACGCTGTCAAGAACAAATGTTTGCATATAATGAAAGAGTCACAGAACTGCGACTCTTTCAAATTGACAACGGTGAAAAGTTGGACTATAATCGAATTAACATAAAAAAGGTGGGGAAATCATGGGGATTAGTACGCCACAGAAGGTAAAGCTGCTCAAATTGATGGAATTGCTGCGTGAAAACAGTGACGGGGAGCATCCGCTAAAAACAAATGAGCTATGTGCTATGCTGGGGGAGGCCGGAATCTCTTGTGACCGCAGAACATTGAGCAAGGATATCGCTGTACTGAACGACTGCGGGTATGAAATCCTCTCCACAATGCAGGGACATGATAAAGCGTACTACATTGCGGATCGTAGCTTCTCGCTTGCGGAACTGAAAATACTGATTGACGCGGTTCAGGCGGCATCCTTTATTTCGGAATCCAAGACGAAGAACCTGATTGATAAGATTGCGGCCTTGGGCAACAACCACCGTGCGGAGCTTTTACGGGGGAGTATGGTATGCTTCAATTCCAGAAAGCACAGCAATGAGCAAATCTATTACTCTGTGGAATCCCTGGAAGAAGCTCTGCGGAAGCGTAAAAAGGTATCGTTTGTTTACTTTGATTTGAATGAGAACAGGGAGAAGGTATACCGCAGAGAAAAGAGCCGCTACATTGTTGACCCGGTGGCACTGGTCTACAATGAGGACAATTACTACCTGATGTGCTTTTCGGCAAAGCATAACGATGTCGTCAATTACCGGGTAGACCGCATGGAACAGGTGCGCGTAGAAGCGGAATCCGCAGATCAACGGGCTGTGATTCACGCCTCCAATGTCGCGGATTACACAGAGCAGGCATTCAAGATGTATAACGGAAAAACGGAGACGGTCACGTTGGAGTTCAGTAAGGCGTTGATTGGTGTTGTCTACGACAAATTCGGTGAGGATACCGAAATCTGGCAGGAAGAAGATGGGAAGTACACAGCCAATGTCAAGGTACAGATTAGCCCAACCTTTTGGGGGTGGCTGTTCCAGTTTGGGGGAAGGATGCGGCTGAAGATGCCTATGGTGCTGCGGGAGGAAATGGAGCGGCAGCTGGAGCTGCTTGCGGATACGAATAAGCACGGGGCATAGACAACTGATGGCGGCGGCTCCCGCATTGTGCTGAAAGAATATGCCAATTTAGGGAGGCTTCTTTATGTACAAAAGTGATGTGAATATAAAACATACCAACAAATCTCACCTTTATTGGGGTATCGATAAGTCAAGCGGCGATGTGGTGTATATTGATGATGTTTCCTAGATTACTTCATCATTCATGAATGTATCTTCCTATAACTACGCGAGAGTTGACTGCCAGATGATTCCATAGTTTCACAGACTTGGAAGAATTCACACTATTTGTGTTATGCTGCCTGCATCCATTTCCATCAAATAAAGAATATTTGCAAAATACCCCAGTATTAATTGATAATCCTTTATGTATCGACGAATAGCTGGTTAACATTTGCAACCACGGTGCCGCTCAAACTGGAGTGGGTAATGTTGACGCACTCATTTTCAAAAGGCGACGGTAAAAAAGACGATAACGCCCGCATGCTCCGGCGCTTTCCTTCTCAATAGCCAACAGAAAAAGGCCCGTAAATCTTGGGCAAATGAAGAAAAGAGGTCTCCGATTTTGAAAACTTTGTTCAAAATCGAAGACCTCTTTAATTCACGGCATGGGGTGCGCTTCCATCTCTGCGCGGAGTAGGGCTTCGACCTCCCCGGCGGTGGAACAGTTACAAACTGCCCGGGCCAACTGGGCCATCTCTGAGGACGCCATGGCAGCCAGACGCCGCTTGACCCGCCCCATAGCAGAAGGATTCATGGAGAGTTTTTTCACGCCTAGACCCACAAGGGCTGCTACGGCAGCCTCGTCGCCGCCCAGTTCGCCGCAGAGAGAGAGGGGCTTTCCACGCTCAAGGAAACACCGGGCTGTTTGCTCAAT
>ERZ894180.2093-NODE-2093-length-10618-cov-15.453280_pt1 | contig 10618 bp, 11 predicted proteins | sample MGYA00380278_ERZ894180 | MGnify/ENA primary metagenome ERZ894180 (study PRJEB32331, sample SAMN06328450) | human gut metagenome | biome: human gut microbiome; feature: stool | host: Homo sapiens | collected 2013-02-24 ...
GAGCACATTTTTTGTGTTCCCCTCAAAGCCGTCATTTCTTAACTTAATGACATTGCGAATGCTACCTTTTCATTTTTCTCCATTCAAATAATGAATATGTGGTACATATAAATTCCGTAACCACAAAAGCATACCAACCTACATGAATGCCAAAACATTTCATCAACCCATATGTCAATGGAATTAAGATGACTAGTTGTCTAGCCAAAGTGATCACTAACGAAGTATTTGCCTTATTTAAAGCCTGGAAGGCAGCACATAGTACCATACTGATACCGGCAAACACAAAGCTTAAGCTAATGATTTTTAATGCCGGAACACCTAATCCATACATTTCTTCATTCGCACTAAACATGGCTAATAATTGTTTAGGGAATAATTGAAATACAATTGTTCCTACAGCCATAATGAAAATCGATAAAATCATAGAAAATTGTATAGCTTCAATTGCTCGATCTTTTCTGTTGGCCCCATTATTATAGGCAACAATTGGAATTAAGGCATTGGTGATTCCAAGCACGGCCATATTCAAGAAATTCTGTAATTTATAGTAAACACTAAAGACAGTAATCGCCATAGGTGAGATTGGTGCTAGAATCATATTCATAAAAACAGTCATAAAACTTAATACGGACTGCATTAATATGGCAGGTACACCTACTTTATAGATTTTACATAGAATAGGTATCGAAAAGGAAAAATTATGTATATGAATATCCAATTCTTTTATTTTTACCTTCGTAATAACATATCCAATAAGCATGGCACAAAACTGTCCAATAACGGTCGCAATGGCAGCTCCGGCAACCCCCATTTCAGGTAGACCGAACCATCCAAAGATCAAGATTGGATCTAGAATAATATTAATAATGGCTCCTGCTCCTTGCATAACCATGTTGTAAATGGCATTTCCTGTTGCCTGCATAATTCTTTCAAAAATAATTTGTACAAAGACACTAAATGAAAACATCGTACATATACGAATATATGTATTGGCTAGTGAAAGCACATTTGAATCGGATGTAAACCAAGATAAAAAGACATTAGAAAATAGTAAACCTAAAATCAAAAAGACAAGTCCATTCACAAATCCTAACAAGATTCCATGCATCATAGTATTATTCGCATAATCAAATTTCTTTTCACCTAAATAACGAGCGAGTAGTGTATTAAAGCCAACAGCTGTACCACATGCAATCGCAATCATAATGGTTTGTACTGGATAACATAAAGATACAGCGGTTAGTGCATCACTTGAAATTTTGGCAACAAAGATACTATCGACAATATTATATAAAGCTTGAATCACCATCGAGATGATGATGGGCAAACTCATAGAAACCACCAATTGTTTGATTTCCATATTTTCCATTTTATTCATAAAAAATTACCTCCCCTATGTTTTGGCAGTTTCATAGGGGATACCAAAACGAAAATAAAACGCTAAAATAAATTAATATATTTTTTCTATTTTGTCAAATCAAGAATAGACTCACCAATCAAATCCGTTGGTTTTGATAAATCAAAGTTATCTAAAACACTTGCACCAAGAACACCAAAAGAACTTGAATCGTCCAATATTCCATGTTCTTTCATACTTGGTGAATACATTAAACATGGCACACACTCTCGAGTATGATCCGTTCCTTTATAGGTTGGATCATTTCCATGATCGGCCGTTATAATCAATAGTGTATCTGAATCAAGAACTGAAAGTAATTGCCCTAGCAAGACATCAAAATCTTCAAGTTCATCGGCATATCCAGAAACATTTCTTCGATGTCCCCATTTGGCATCAAAATCCACAAGGTTCGTAAATAATAAACCTGTAAAATCTTTTTTCATTTCTTCAATCGTTTGAAGCATACCCTCATGACTTGAAGTCGAATGAATACTTTTTGTGATTCCCTGCCCATTAAAAATATCCGAAATCTTACCAATACCAATCACATCCAATGCATTTGATTTTAAGACATCTAATACGGTTTTACTCGATGGAGACAACGCATAATCATGACGATTGCTCGTGCGCGTAAAGTGCCCAATTGAATCTCCAACATAAGGACGGGCAATGACTCTTCCTACTTTATATTCTGGTTTTAGAGTTATTTCTCGAGCAATTTGACAAACACGATACAATTCATCAAGTCCTGTCACTTCTTCATGTCCACAAATTTGTAGAACACTATCGGCCGATGTATAAAGTATCAATTTCTTTCCATCCGATTGAATCTCTTCCATCGCCAACTCATCTAAAATTTCCGTTCCACTTGCACTTTTATTTCCAATAAAGACATGGCCTGTTAATCTTTCTAATTCCTGAACCAATTCATCAGGAAAACCATTTTCAGTAAATGTTTTAAATGGTTTTGTCGTATGAATTCCCATCATTTCCCAATGACCTGTCATTGTATCTTTGGAACAACTTGCCTCATGCATCTTACAAGCATAGCCTTTTGATTGTAAATTTTTACCATTAGGATGAAGATTTCCTAAACCTAATTGATATAGATTATCTATCTTTAAATCTGGGCGATATTCTAGGATGTGTCCAAAAGTATCGGCACCTACATCATCAAATTCTTTGGCATCTGTAGCTTGTCCAATCCCAAAAGAATCAATAACGACACAAACTATTTTTTTGTATTTCATAAGCGAATTGCACTTTCTAAGGCAAGGGTAATCATTTCATTAAAGGATGTTTGTCTTTCATCCGCACTTAAATGTTCATTTGTACTTAATGAATCGGATACCGTTAATAAACAAGCCGCCTTTTTATTCAATACCTTGGCATTGTGGAATAGGGCAAAACTCTCCATTTCAACGCAAAGCGCATCTTGTTCTTCAACCATTTTTTCTGGTTGTTCTAAATCGCCTTCATAGTAGAACACATCAGAAGAATGTGTATTTGTCTTTACAACAGGAATTGAAACTTCTTGACTTACGCTTTCAATCAACTGATTTAAATCTTCATCTGGATATTGCATTGTATCTGTATCACCACTTTGTGCTAAGGCATAGGTTGATTCTGAATAACTTCCTTTGACTAAAGCTACAGACTTCATTGGTAATCTTTCAGAATAACTTCCTGTACTACCAACTCGTATAATGGCATCCACATCATAGAATTTAAAAAGTTCATACGAATAAATTCCCATACTTGCCATTCCCATACCGCTTCCCATGACAGAAACTCTTTTTCCTTTGTAAGTCCCTGTATATCCTAGCATGCCTCGTACATCATTAAATAATACGGCATCCTTTAAAAAATTTTCGGCAATCAATTTAGCTCTTAAAGGATCACCTGGCATTAAAACAACTTTTGCGACATCTTCTATATTTGCGCTATTGTGTGCTGTTGACATAATTTCCTCCTAAAATAAAGACCAGTCAAAGCTGGTCTTTTAAATCTTAATATTGTCCTGGGTTATACTTAAATGCATTCGGTACAACATGATTTGGATCATACTTCTCTAAAATCTTACCATATCTTTCACGATAATCATTATCAATTTTCAATTGAGGAATGACCTTTGTTCCCTCTTCAAAGAAGTGTTTTGATCCTCGTCCCATTTCTTGTCCACGTCGAGTGTGTTTATCCAAGGCGATATCTGGAACTTCCATGACTTTTCCCATGGCTGCTTCTTTAATAATAATATTTTTCAAATAATCACTTGAACGATCTTTTGTACTTGCACAAAGTAAACGAATCGCATGGATAAAATACATTGGCTGATCCCCATCATCATACGCATACGATTTACGTACTTCATTTAATGTGTTGACTTGCACTGCTGCCTGTAAATTTCCAAAGCCAATATCTTCTACTGAAATTGTTAGTAATCGACGCCATAGCTTATCTAAAAACAAAGGTCCTGTGATATATAATTCATAAGCAGCTTGACATGCTTCTTCTACTTTATTGCGTCGAATGCTTTTTTGAAGTGTAGAAATCACTTCATCTGCGGCTAAGCCATTTCTTGTTTTTGCGGCAGCCCAAATATTATATGACATATTCTCTTACACTCACTTTCCATTAATATTGTTCTGAACTATATTTGAATGCATTCTCAACAACATGATCTGGATCATATGTTTCAAGAATCTTTCCATAGCGTTCACGATAATCATTGTCGATTTCTAATTGTGGAATCACCTTTGTGGCTTCTTCAAAGAAGTGTTTTGATCCACGTCCCATTTCTTGTCCACGTTTAGTGTGTTTATCCAAGGCGATATCTGGTACTTCCATGATTTTTCCCATAGCCGATTCCTTAATAATGATATTTTTCAAATAATCACTTGAACGATCCTTTGTACATGTACAAAGCACGCGAATCGCATGAATAAAATACATAGGTTGATCCCCATCATTGTATGGGAAATTTTTACGCATCTGATCAAGTGCATGAATTAAAACTGGAACATTTAAATCTCCAAATCCAACGTCTTCAACTGCAATCGTTTCTAGACGAGACCACATTTTGTCTAAGAAGACAGGTCCTGAAGTATATAATTCATAGGCTGCTTGACAAGCTTCTTCAACTTTTGCACGACGAATATACTTCTGTAATGAAGATTGTACTTCGTCGGATGCAAAGCCATTCTTTGTCTGAATGTCTGCCCAAATTGTCATTTTATTTGCCTCTACTTTCTATTAATAAAATTATTTCTTGAATCAAAGTCTTTATTGTTTCTGCTGACATAAGCTGATCTTCCGCATGCGCCATCAACATTGTGATTTGTGGTTCTTGCGTATTCATTTCCTGCTGTAACAATTGAAGATGGGCTTCGTGGGCTTGGGTAAAACTTTCATCTCCATTTGACAATGATTGTTCATAAGCTGTTTGATCGTTTTCACGATAATATTTAAGAGCTTCTAAATAACTTGATTTTGCCATACCAGCATATGTGATGACCTGCATAGCAACTTGTGATATTTGTTCAACGTTAGCCATATTACCCCAATAATTTTTTTGCCAATTCAATAGCAGCAGCTCCATCTGCCATCGCATATGCTCTAGGTTCAATACTTGCAACTGGAATATTTAATTGTTGATGAATTGAATCCACCGCAAAAACCAATTGTGGACCTACTAAGCATACATCCCATTTACCCACTTCGTTGTTAATTGAAGCATTAGCCACTGCACTCACTTCAATATCTTCGCCTGTTTTTTCAGCAATATCTCTAATTTTTTTTACAAGAATTGAACTTGACATCCCTGCATTACAGCATAACAATATTTTCATTTTGATTTCCTCTTTCTATTTTAGTTCTGGCCAATATGCTTTATTCGCCTCAATAAAATCATCTAAAATTTTTCTTGCCACATTGGCATTTGGAACACACTTATTTAAAGTTAATGCCTGCAACATTTTTAAATAACTGTGCTGCTCATACGCATCGACAACAAGCTTTTCACAATTCACTTGTTGTTCCATCAATCCCTTTTGGAAATGTGGAATTTCACCTACAGTCAATGGCTCATATCCATCTTTTCCAACAATACAAGGAATTTCAACCATAGCATCCTTTTCAAAGTTTGAAATCGCTCCGTTATTTGGAACAATCAACAACATTCTTTCATGCGTATTAAATGCTAAGGCCGTTGCTAGATCTACGATAAATTCAGCATGGATACCGATTTGTAGTGTTGTATCCTTTGCAGTACCAACTTTTTCAATACGAGCACATTCACCAAATACACGTTTTTCTCTTGTATCCACAACTTGATCAGCACGCGTATAATTTGGATCTGTATGTGCCACCATATCATCTCCAAATAAATAGTATTGGAAATATGAATTTGGACACATCGTTGGATCAATCGCAATAATGTCTTTTACCTTTTTAGCTGTATCAAACCATGAACTATCTGTATAATGTGATGCATCATCATCGGCTAAACAGTTTCCATATTTTAACTGGTGTTTAATCAAGTCTTGAATATATTCTTTTCCATCTTTATCCTTGATGGATGTCCACCATCCGAAATGATTCAATCCATAATAACGGATGCACATTTCTTTACGGCTTTTGAAACCTAGAATACGTGCAATTGTATGCTCCATACCAATTGGCATATCGCAAATATTGATAACTCTTGAGTTTGGTTTAAAACGACGACATGCCTCTGCTACAATACTAGCCGGATTGGAATAATTTAACATCCACGCATTTGGTGAATATTTTTCCATATATTCAATGTTTTCCAATACTCCCGGAATGCTTCGTAATCCATAAGCCATTCCACCAGGACCACATGTTTCTTGTCCAACAACACCATACTTCAATGGAATCTTTTCATCTAAAGATCGCATTCCAAGTTTACCTACACGGATGTGTGCTAATACAAAATCAACATCTGTATAAGCTACTTCAGGATCTGTTGTTGCGACATATTGAATGGTTGGATCTTTTTCTTTGATTAAGATTTCGCATGCCTTTGCGACATGATTTTGACGTTCTTCATCGTTATCATATAATTTGATACTTCTTAATGGTAAACGATCTAAGTTGTCTAACAACATTAAAATAATTTCTGGAGTATATGTACTTCCTCCACCTGCAATAACAATTGAAAATTTCTTCATTTTACTATCTCACTTTCTTTTCATAAGACAATAAATTGATACATATATTATGTTTGGTTTTATTGTTTTTTTACTCTAACAATTTAAAACTATATAAGTTTTTAATGAAGGCATCACTATCTTCACTTTGAAGGAGTGCATGCATATATTTTTTGTGTGAAACAATTTGGTTAAAGAATTGAAACAACAAGTTCATTTCATCGTTTCGTTTCTTTTCGAGTGCTAATAAGAATACGAGCTGCACTTGATTTCCATGATGTTCAAATGGTTTTTTCAACAAGGCCACTTCTATACCTGTTTTATCGGCAAATGTAAACAGGGCATGTGGAACCATCATCTGTGATCCTAAATTAGTTGGATAATTCTTTTCTCTCAACAAAACATCTTCATAGAATCCTTTTGTATCGGATATGAATCCTGATTCATGTAACTTTTGAGACATCTCTTGTAAAAGTTCAGGTAGCTCTTTTGTGTCTGGATATACCTTTACATGTTCTTTTTGAATATAACAATCTAATATCTTCGAAACACGTTTATTCATACGAATCATGTGGATCATTGAATTCAATCGTTCAATATCTTTGATTTCTGGCAACTTATCCATACTGAATACTTCAACATCTTTTAAGATCAGAAATGAATCCAACGTAATGACTAAATCAATGGATGTAAGATCTATTTTTTTCAAAGCTTCCTTATTTATGATATCCACAATCGCAATCTGGTTTTTAAAATACATTTCAAGCCATTGTGTCAACAATTGTTTAACGCTGTGACGCTGGCTTGTGACAACGATTGTTTTAAGTTTTACATTTTCATTCTCTAAGAATTGTGCCACATATACAGTTAAATATGAAATTTCATCTTCTGTAACATAAACACGTTTGTATTTGAAAAGAATGGGAACAATCATCATACTGATTTCAAACGCAAATGGAAACTTTGTCTTAACATCATCCACAATGGGATTTTTTAATTCATATCCCCCAATAACTCGTCGATTCATAAACTCTATGTGCAAAAGCATTTTACTAGATAAAGCTTCCGATTCCTTTAAGTTGATTGAATATTTATCAAATACTTCATTACAGAATTCATCAAATACAAGTACTGTAAAATCTGTGATTTCAGGTACTTCATCCGTTGATTCCATTTTAAATGTATGTAAAAGATTATATAGAATTGGAATATCCGCCTGCTCTAAATAAGACGACTGCATACATAATTTAGTAATGACACGAGTATAAAGATCGTCCGGAGAACTTATTTGATTCTCCTCTAGATTGTATCCGTTTAGATTTCGTACTCGACATATCAAGATGCATGCTGCAAAAATGGATAAGTCCGTTTCTGATAAATAGACTTGTTCTCCATTCATGATTTTGATTACATCTTCCTTTGTGGATTTATAATATTTCATAACCCACGAATCACTTAGAAGCATATAAAGAATGTCCATTAATGCATCCGGATTTTCGAGTGCCGTATCTTTTACGATTTTAAAAAGAAGTTCGCGAATTTCACTTTCTTCTAATAAAATGACACACTCATCTTTTTTTAGTTTGAATAATTCCACATTGTAGTTTTTCAACAAAAACTGAATCACTTTATTAATTTCTTTGCGGATTACAGAATCGGATAAACCTAATAATTCAGATAAATCATATATACTGCAATCCTCAAAGAATAGTATTTTACCTATAATTTTGTAAATACGATAGACAGCTAGATCCATATTTTCATTATCCTGATTGACTATGTTATGAATAATATCTAGGTGCTCATCATTGATCATATATCCTTGTTTGGTACTCGAACGTATTAAGATACAGTTTGTCACATCATTCATAAATGTGATTTCATTACGTATAGTTCGTGTTGACACATTTAGATTTTCTGATATTTCTTTTCCATGAATCCCCGGATTATTCATAATCAATTTTATAATTTTTAATTGTCTAGCTGTTAACATGTTTCTCTTCCTATTTTTCTAAAGCTTGTTCTTTTTGTAGCTCTTCTTTTTCCATCATCTTAAAGAATGGATAATAGAACACAGTTTGTAGAATCAACAATACAAATACTAGGGCTACAGCCTTCCAATCTAATGTCATTAAGAATGCACTTACTCCTGGAGGCAAGAATCCTGGAGGATTGGCAATTGGTTTACCGACTAAGCCTAAATTCATTGTTAAATATACAATCGTTGTACAGATCAATGGTCCGAACACAAATGGAATAAACATAAATGGATTTAAGATAATTGGTGTACCAAAAATTAATGGTTCATTGATTCCAAACAAGCTTGGAATAATGGATACTTTACCGACTGAATTCAATGATTTTGCCTTTGATCTCATCATTAAAATATTTAATCCTAATGTTAAACCAGATCCTGTTACGCATAATATACCATAAAATAATCCAAACGTAAAAATATGTTGAACAGGTTGTCCTGCTGTATATGCTGCAATATTTTCAGCGGCATACGCAATCGCAAAAGTTGCCCATACAGCAGAAGTAATACTTGGTCCATGTAATCCAAAGAACCATAATAATTGCGTAAAGAACATCACAATCAATAAAGCCGGTAGTGTATCCATACCTGTTACAGCTGGTGCTAATACATTCATAATCAATTGTGGGAAGGCAACCTTTCCAAAAGTCAATGAAAGATTCGCGATCGCAACGGCGATAATTGTGTTCAATACTAATGGTACTAAGGCTGCAAAGCTTTCTTGTACCATTGGTGGTACACTTTCTGGCATTTTAATATACCATTTACGTTCGTAACAAAGGTGATAAATTTCAACTGTAAATAAAGCTGCAACAATACCAGTAAATAATCCAGTGGATCCTAAATAAGATGTATTTAATTGACCATCTTTAACTACAGCACAAAGAATAAAGAATACAACTAAAGCTGTAACAGCAGGTTGACTTCCTTTTAAATCATATTTTTCAGATAAAGTCTTCGCAATAAAGTATGTTGCATATACCGCAAGCATATCGTTTGTGAATGCTGATGCATATGTCAAGACCCCCATATTTGCATTTAAAAAATCATAAACAGGTCCACTTCCTAAAAGGTTGGCAATACCTAAGAAAATAGTACAGAATGAACCAACGATAATAATAGGTATTGAAGCAACGATTCCATCTTTGATAGCTTGAATGTGTTTTTGTTGTTCAAGCTTGTTCGCAATTGGCATCAAATACTTCATAAGAACATTTTGAATTTTTTCCATTTTCGCTCTCCTCGTATACAATTTTTGTCGACCAAATAGTTATCTATATATTAAATGTTCACGCTATAATTCTCAAATCTTCTTTTTCCACTTAAAGTGGAAACAAAAAGCCACCATAAAGGTGGCTACGATATCCATTTCATATTTTCTTCTTCACTTTTAGATACACACTTCGCAATTTGGGATACACTCATACCATTTGAAAGCATGTCTTGAATCATTTGTTTGATTTCTTGACTCATCTAACTAACTTTCTTATCCGCTTCTTCTTGTGCTTTATGAGCCTCTTCAAGTTCAAGCTGCAGTTCCATTCGTTCCTCATTTTCATGCACTTTTTGAAAATCTTCTATTATTTTCTTCCAACCATCATCCGATATCGTTTCTACACGCTTTTCTAACATTTGAATCACCCCATCCTTCTCTATCATCATCTTAATTTTACTATCATCACGACAATTCAATAAGTAATATACCATTTTTTCTTTATCATTCATCTGATTATAAGACTTATCTAAATTTTGCGTTGAATATACAGATATTTTCAGCATGCCATCCGGTAATAATAAAAGCCCATCATCATTTCTAAATTGATAATTAATTTCAAATTGACTTTCCATACCATCATAAAACGCAATAGCTTGACATGGATTTAAATCGGATTCTTCCTGTGATCCATACAACTTCATAAGATAAAACTCAGATAAATATTGTAATTTCAATCTATTTTGATTGATGAAAATGGCTATTTTTATGGGATAGTTACAGTGACCATTGTTACT
>ERZ894180.2104-NODE-2104-length-10575-cov-9.215684_pt1 | contig 10575 bp, 11 predicted proteins | sample MGYA00380278_ERZ894180 | MGnify/ENA primary metagenome ERZ894180 (study PRJEB32331, sample SAMN06328450) | human gut metagenome | biome: human gut microbiome; feature: stool | host: Homo sapiens | collected 2013-02-24 ...
CAGCGTTTCGGTGTATTTCTCACTTATGCGATTTTGTTTTTTTCGTCGAACGGTGTTTCCATCCATGTTTTCTGCCAGCCATCCGAAAGCTGTATTGCAACGCCGATTCCCTTAAAGCCCCAAACACGACGACCTTGCAAGTTCAAAACATTATTGGTATGTATGATGCCATACTGTTTGGCATGAGCCACAAGATAATCGCTGACTGTTCTCAATTTGAGAGCAGGAAAGGCGTTTTCTTCGCACCAGAACGTATAAATCCTGTACATCTCTTTAGAACTGATGGTTCTGTTTGGACTTCGTTCGATATATCCATCCGAATCCATAAAGAGGATGACATTGTTCGCATCCTGCTTGACCACATCGCGGTTGCCTTTGGCACGCTCGCTCTCCGAAAATCGAAACTGATTGCGAACAAGACGCTGCAAGCCTTCGAACGCCCAAAGGAAGATACCTTCCAGCTCGCAGCACATCTTTTCGGCAATGTCGGGGTCGTCTTTGCGTGCAGCGGGCTTTTCCTTCGTTGTCAGGATGAGCTGACGGCGATAGAAGCCATCGCTTCGATCATACAAGGATTGCAGATCGCCGTTGGAAAACGCCAGCAGACGCGCATACATCCAGCCCTGATAGCTCTGCTTGCCCTTCTTTTCCAAATCCATCTTGTCCTGTGCGGTAACGATGGACTTGACATAGTTGGTCTGTTTCAACGCTTCCATGCGCATATCGTCGTCAATCATCAGGTGAATGTGTTCCAGATCGGCGCGGGCAAACCGATTCTCGGACACCTTTCCGACGCTTCCATTCTTCGCATTGCACCCGAACAAGTGCGAAAGCACCGTCCCAATCTGACTTTTTCCTTCTCCGCCGCTGCCCTTGATGAGCATCATCCGCTGTCCCTTGTTGCTGGGAATCAGGCAGTAGCCGATATATTCCTGCAAGGTGGGGATGTCCTCCGGGTAGAGCAGACCTTCCAGAAATTTCAGCCAGAGGACAGGCTTTGGGGCGTTGGGGTTATAGGCCACGGGGAAACGGTTACGGACGATTTTCGGCTTTCCCTTCGCAAAAGTTCCATTCAGAAAAAGCGTCCCGTTGGAAAAATGAATCCGATCCGGCTCCGGGGGAAAATCCTCCACCAGTGCGGCCAGCTTCATCAGATCCACAATGTTGCTGATTTTGCGGGGAATGTTGCTGACCGCACAGCATTTCAGCTCCTCAAAAATTTCTCCTCGCAGGGGCAGTTCATCGGTTACACGGCCTTCGGGAGTGAAAAAAGCCCCGTTTGTAAAGATGATCTTGTGCGTCTGCAAGAACTCCTCGCAAAACAGGGCTTCGTTGATGCTTTTTCCATCGAACCAGACGGGCATCCCGTCAAGCTGCGCTTTGTTTTTCATGGGCGTCGTCCTCCTTTTTCAGCCTGTCCAGCCGTTCCTCCAAACCAGCGATCAGGCCATCCTTGTTCAGCATTTCCACGATTTTCACCCGCTGTTCCAGTTCGGCGGCAATGAGCAAATCCGCCAGATACTCCACATAGTCCAGCATCTGGCAGGCTTCCACAAACCGGTCATCTAAACTGTCATCTGGATTGGATGGGGCGTAGTTCTGTTTCCACCCTTCCAGAAGATGCAGATAATCACACAGCACCCGCAGGCAGCGCACTTGCTCCTGCCGGTATGCTTTCAGCAGGGGACGCTCCGGTTTGGGCAGGGCAGCTGCCGCAGGCGGCTTGTCCGGGCCAATCCCGAAATCCTGTGCCAATTTCTGCGCTGCTTCGTAACTGTTCAGGCCAAACAGCCTTGCTACAAGGTCAATCACATCGCCGGTGGCTCCGCAGCCGAAGCAGTAAAAATATTGTTCGTTCAGCTTCATGCTGGGGTGTTGGTCCTCATGGAACGGACAGCTGCACATCCCGTTTCGGTTGACTTGCAGCCCATAGTGTTTCGCTGCATCCGGCACACAAATATTCTGTTTTACAAGTTCAAAGAGTGTCATGAAAATCCCTCCGTTTCAGGGCATAAAAAAGCGGCCTGCCCGGTTTATTTGGGCAGGCCGCAGTCTTTATGCAGTTTGTGATGTTTCCGTTTCTTTGGCTTTCCGCTTTTCCTGCCGGTAGAACTTCTCCCGGCAGGCGGGTTTGCAAAATTTAGCGTTGGGGCGGACAGACTGGAACGGCTCTCCGCAGCACTGACATACCAGCTGGTACGGTTCACCCGGAACGATCAGCCCCTCGACAATCTTCTGTTTGCGCTCCTTCTGGCGCAGATACTTTTCATGGTCACGGATGCGCTTCTGGCGGCGCTTTTCCTCCGCAGCCAGTTCTTCCTCGGTGGGTTCAGGCATGGGCACTTCAAATTTCCCGATAAAGTTCAGATAAATCTCAATTTCCTGCACCCGTTCTCCGGTGCTTCTGTCCGGGGCATGGACCAGAATTTTCTCCACAAATTCATGGAGCATGGGGGCGGTCAGCTCGGTGAAATCTGTATATTTCTGTGCCAGCGCCAGAAAGTGGCTGGCACGGTCCGTGTCCTCATGAAACTGGTCCAACTGCGCCTGCTCGGATGCAAGCAGTTGTTCCAGCTCCGCCTGTTCCTTTTCATATTCGGCACACAGCAGCTCGAACCGTTTTTCTTCCAGTTTGCCCATGGCATAGGTTTCGTACAGCTTTTTAATCAGCACATCCAGCTCGGCGCTGCGTTTGCGCTCTTTGGCAACCTTGCGTTTCAGCTCCTTGGCCGCTTCCTGCTGGCGAACCTGTGAAATGCTGCGAACCTTCTGAATAAATTCCTCCTTGTTCTGAATGGCATAGCTGGCGGTAGTGCGGATGGTTTCCAGAATCAGAGCATTCAGAGCCTTAGTGCTGACCGTGTGAGAAGAACACATCTGCGTTTCTCGCTCAAAGGTCAGGGTGTAGGTGGAGCAGCTGTAAAAATCCACAGAATATTCCCGTCCGGCCTTTTTGCGCTTGCCCCGGTGGTTATACATCTTGGCTCCACAGTCGGCGCAGAACACAAGGCCGGTCAGAGGATTGGCGACGCCGGTGGTATCTGTCCGGCGCACCGTCCGTTTCACCTGCTGGGCGAGCTGCCATGTTTCCGGGTCAACGATGGCCTCGTGGGTGTTCTCAAAAATCAGCCAGTCGGACGGGTCATTTTTTACCCGTTTATCCCGGTAGGACTTCTTGGAAGAACGGAAATTGACGGTATGCCCCATATACTCCGGTTTCTCCAGCATGGAGCTGACCGTAAAGCCGTACCAGTCATAGGGGCGGCTGGTGTCCACGGTGTTCTTCCGGCTGCCTCTGCCGTTGCGTGCCAGATAATAGGCGGGGCACTCCACCTTTTCCTGTGTGAGTATCTTGGCAATCTCATGGGGGCCGTGCCCCTCCACTGCAAGCCGGAAGATCCGCCGCACCACGGCGGCGGCTTCCTCGTCCACCAGCCAGTGGTCTTTGTCCTCCGGGTCTTTTTTGTAGCCATAGATGGCGTTGTTGGTGGTGGGCTTGCCCGCCTTTCCCTTGACACGGTATGCTGCCGAAACCTTTTTGGACTGGTCACGCAGATACCATTCGTTCATAATATTGAGAAAGGGAGCAAACTCGCCGCTGTCCTGTTCCTCGCTGTCAATGTTATTGGCGACAGCTACAAAATGAACCCCATTCTGCCGGAACATTACCTCGGTGTAAAAGCCGGTTTGCAGGTAGTTTCTGCCGATCCGACTTAGGTCCTTACACAGCAGATGGGCCACCTTTCCCGCCTCAATGTCCGCCACAAGGCGCTTCCATGCGGGACGGTCAAAGTTGCCGCCGGACCACCCATCGTCTGTGTAGTGAACGATATCGGTGTAGCCCCGCTGTGCTGCATAGCTTTCGAGATAACGTTTCTGGTTCAGAATGGAGTTCGAGTCGCCCGTGAGGTCATCGTCACGGGACAGGCGCTCATAGAGCGCAGTGATTTTTTCTTCCGTCTGTCTGTTTGCCATATCAGGCGCTCCTTTCAGACGGACGGCTCATTTGTGGCAGTTCCATTATACCACATTCCGGCTGGTTTGCCAGCCCGTCATTGCGGATCAGCCGCAAAATTTTATCTTCCATCGTTTCCTCGGCGGTTTCGCTGAGGTAGACACAAACTTTATAGGTGGTGTTGCCAATGTGCCGGGTCAGAAACACGGCGTTTTTATCTGCCATAGAACCTCTCTTTCTTGCGCTTTCGGCGCATCCGGTGTATACTGTTGTTATGGTTCCGCTATTTGTAATCTGCGATTGTGTTACTTCTTTTTTGTGTCAAGCCTGAACATGGCGAAAGCCCCCTTTCTCCAGCGTGAACGAGTCGTTGTAACCCAAGTAACTTGTTTTTAGATTACCCTTTCACTAATAGGAGAAATCCGGGGTGCAAAACGGAACCATTTTTGAAAAATCGCAAAATATTTTTTTGAAAAGAGGTGGGGTCATGGCGTATCTGTCTGATGACGAGCTTCTGGATACCGAGGGTGGCTTCACCGGATGGGACGATGAGACAGGCACTGGTGCAACGGAGGAAACGCTGGAACAGGCGCTTGCGGAAGAACGTCTGGCCGAGCTGGAAAATGAGCTGGAGCAGGACGAACATCCCATCGACTATGAAGCGGAGCTGGAGGACGAGGAAGAAGAAGCCGCCCCGGTCAGCGAAAAGCGGCTGAAACGGGAGATTCGGGCCGAGGCCATACGGCGGCTGGAGGAAGCCGCCCGCACCGAAAAGGATTTCCGGGCCGTGGTGGAGGAATGGAACAAGCTGGATCGGAACCGGGAGCGCCGGGAACGGGACCATGAAAACCTCCGTGGAGATGTGCCGCTGGAATATCAGGCGGTGCCGGAACCGAAGCTCATTCCCCGATGGATGAACAACCCTGCATACCGGCAGCTGATGGCCGGAAACTTTCTGGACATCCTGTTTGACTGCCCCTATGAGATGCACAACCTGACCGCCGATGCCTTTGTTTCCCGCATGGTGGAGGAACTGAGCGAGGAACACAAGGAAGTTCTATATTTTCTCTCTTTGCGGCTGTACAGCACTACCCGGCTTGCCGCTGTGCGTGGGCAGTCTGACCGCAACATCCGCAAGCTGCGGAAAACCATCCACAAGAAATTGCAGCGCCAGATGTATGACCATCTGTGCGGCAAACAGGAGCATGGCGGCAGCCTGACCTTGCGGGAACGCCAGTTTTTGGAGGAATACTCGAAAATCGCAAGGAAACAGGGCAAGGATGCCGTGATCCGGCGGGAGAACAAGTCCAAGCGCAGAAAAAAGAAAAACCGCCCCTGATAATTGGGACGATTAAGGAGAAAGGGCGTGTATGATGAAAAATTTATTTGAACAGTCCCGTTCCCATTGGGTGCGGTACGATCACTACGAGCTAAAAACGGCAGAAGATGGCAAGCGGTATATCACCCCCGGCAAGAGCGCAAAGCCGGATGTCTACAATCCGCTGAAAGAGGTCCCCAACATTGTGCTGGATGCGCTGAATGTGGGGATGCTGATGATGGGACGCAAGCCGGAAGCAGAAGTGGAAAAGGCGATCATGGAGTTTATCACCCGGTACGGCCTGCTGGGGCTGATGACCGCCCTGCCCACCACGCCGTCCTTTATGGACTATGAGGCGGTATACCTGCCCAAAAACCACTTCATTAAGGAAGAATCCATGGCGACGGACAAATATCTGTCCCTGTTTTATCCTTTTGACCAGCTGGACTTGGTGAAGAAAGGCATAGAATCCACGTGGAATGTGTCCGGTGACCGGACGATGATTGCCCTGACCATGACCTTCATGGACGAGCCGATGGCGAAAAACATGAGTTTCCAGCGGGAATATGCGGAACCCTACGAGTGGGTTGCTCAACAGTTCAAGGACTGGGCCTTTACGCTGACCACCGCCTTTTTCTACTACAATGACTATGATTTCATGGGCGAGGACGAACGGGGGCTGCACCGCAAGGCTATGGCCGCATTTGGCGGGATTGCCCCCAGCTACCACATTGAGTTGCTGGATAAGCCCACCATTTACTGGGATTTTCACTCCCTGCTGTTGGGCATCCAGATGATGTTCAGCTTCATGTTGGTGGACAGTGACCAGCCCCTGCGCCTGTGCAAGCACTGCCAGAAGGTGTTTCTGGGCAGCCGGTCCAACGCCGCCTTTTGCAGCCCACGGTGCAAGAATCAGTACAATGTTTACAAGAGCCGGGGAAAGAACCGGACGGATAGAGGTGACGAGGAATGAGCGAGGGACGGGGACTGACCCCGTATGAAACCAGAGAAATCCTCTTTTACAAGACTGAAAACGGAGAGGTGCGGGTGGAAATTCTGCTCTTTCAGGAAAATCTCTGGCTGACACAGGCAAAAATGGCAGAGCTGTTCGAGGTACAGAAAGCGGCCATTTCCAAGCATCTGAAAAACATTTTTGAATCCGGCGAACTGAGCGAGGATTCAGTTGTTTCCAAAATGGAAACAACTGCGGCGGACGGAAAACGGTATCAGACCAACTATTATAATCTGGATGCCATCATCGCCGTGGGGTATCGTGTAAACTCCAAGAAAGCGACCATGTTCCGCATTTGGGCGAACCGGGTGCTAAAAGAGTTCATCATCAAAGGTTATGTGATGGATGACGCACGGCTGCGGGAGCCGGAGAACTTTTTCGGCAAGGATTATTTCGAGGAACAGCTGGAGCGTATCCGGGACATCCGAGCCAGCGAGAGAAGGTTCTACCAGAAAATCACGGACATCTATTCCCAGTGCAGCGCCGACTACGATGTGGAAAGCCCTATCACAAAGGAGTTTTTCGCCACGGTGCAGAACAAGCTCCACTATGCGGTCACCCATCATACCGCCGCCGAGATCGTATATGGCCGTGCCGATAGCACCAAGCCCAACATGGGGCTGACCACATGGAAAAACGCTCCCAAAGGCCGCATCCGCAAATCAGATGTCACCGTTGCCAAAAACTATCTGAACGAAACGGAAATGCGAAACCTGAACGAGATCGTCACCATGTACCTGGACTATGCGGAACGGCAGGCCCGCCGGGGAAATGTCATGTATATGGCCGATTGGGTCAAGCGGCTTGACGCATTTTTACAGTTCAACGAGGAAGATATTCTGCATGATAAGGGTAAGGTGACTGCCGCCATCGCCAAAGCCTTTGCCGAGAAAGAGTTTGAAAAATTCCGAATTTTTCAGGATCGGACCTATCAGAGCGACTTTGACCGGCTGGTTGCGGAAACTTCGGATGATCTGGATGATTTGACAGAATAACCATATACACAGAAAGCCCACGCCTCCGGTTCTCTTTCCGGCTGCGTGGGCTTTTTTCGGCCATTGCTTTATTTCTTGTTTTGCAGCTGTTCATGGGCTTCCTGCTGGACAATCAGCCCCGCCGAAAAGCCATACTTGAAATGGCTCTCACTTTCCTCGCATTGGGCAATAGCGTTCTGCGCCCGGAGTTCCTCCACCAGAGCATAGTCCTCTTTGTTGAGCCGCTGGGATAACTGATCCATCAGCTCTGCACAGGTTTGGACCGCCTTGCGGTATTCCAGGGACGTGGGCACTACCGTTTCACAGGGATAAAACTCTCCATTATACATGGCTTCTAAAATCATGGTGTTCCCTCCCTCAACAGTAAACCAGCTCCGCCAGGACAATTTCCTCGACTCTGTTGTGGATGGAGTTCATGGAGCGCACCCATGCCATCTGGTCGGCAGCTTTCAGGGCTTCTGTGACGTCCTCTTGCTGCATCATGGCTTTTTCAATGATTTCCAGCCGCTCCCGGCAGGCGGTGTCGATTTCCTCCAAGTGGGGAAACAGCTTTTCGGTGATAATGAGATCGGTATACAGAATAGGCCGGTGTTCTTTTAAGTAGGCACGGCGCAACCGGCCATATTTCCCGATATGGTACTCTTTGGTGTCCGATAACACAAGATCGAGAATGAGATAGTCGCCGCATTTGCTGTAAGTCAGTTCCATACAAGGCTCCTTTCGTGGGAATGTGGTTGACAGTTACGGTAGGTTTGAGGGCATCCCTCCTTTATCATAACTGTCTTTTCATTCGCCACAAATGAGCCGCCAGTCATGATGTAATGTTTTTTGGCGTAATCCACCCTCTATACATTACATCATGATTTTTGATACTGTTGCTCTCGCCTATGAGTTCATCATCTCGGCTTAAACGCTCATACAAGGCTGTGAATTTCATAGTCTGTGTTGCTGTCCTCATGCTCTGCACCTCACTTTCTGCGGCTTTATTTCTTCTGTCCTTAACAGATTAACCCTTTGGGATCGGTGACCACATAGGAACTGTGCATCTGCATGAGGGAGGGTTTGACGAAGAAACGGGTCTTGCCGCTGCCGCTGCCGCCAATGACCAAGATATTTTTGTTTCGGGCATACTTGGGATTTTTCGGGCGGCTGGACATGGTGAGCTTTTCCGTCTGAGTCAGAGGAATGTTCCAGTCGGGGACCGGATCGACATAGGGGGCAATATCCGCCGCCGTGCCCCACCGGGCGCTGCCGTACTCAATGCCCTTACGGTATTTGCGGGCGTTCTTGCCTTTGGCGTACACCGCCAGCCGGACGATGACCGCCCCGGCGATGCCCACCAGCAGGTCCAGGGGATGCAGGCTGGGCAGCCCAGAAGAAAACGCCTCCGTAAAGCCCTGGCTCAAATGTAGGAACTTTTCAGAGGCGTCAAGGCCGGGTGCAAGGCGCACCGCCTGGCAGAGCTTGTCAAAGAGATATACGAACAGCAGATACGGGAGGTTGAGGATAAGAGCTTTTTTCCAGGTGTCGCTCATAATTCCACACCCCGGTCTTTGGTCTTGACCTTCTCCCGCTGGCGGTGTTGGGCTTTGGCCTGCTGCTTGGCCTGGTCCAGCTCCTTGCGGATGGAGGGCTTTTTCTCTTTCTCCAGGTTTTTTGCGGAAAACTCCCGGAAGGCCGCCGTGATGACGTCGGCATCCCGGCCCTTGAAGAACACCAGGTAGCGGGGTATCTCGCCGCTGGTGTCCTTTTTCAGCGCGAAGTCAATGCCGTACTTCTTGGCGGTGGCGGAAAAAGCCCGGATGTTCTGGTCGGTGATCTCGATGTTGGAAACACCGGTGTTGTGCTTCATAAGCTGCCGGAGGGTCTGCTTGCCGTGGTGCAGTTTGGTCTTGTGGCCGGTCACGCCTTTCTGCATCTCGTCCAACACTTTTTTCATGGCCTGTTGCAGCATCCCAGCGGAGAGCTTTGTAGCCTCCACACAGAGGGCAACGGTGCGCTGGGTGACTTCTTCCTGCATAAGTCATCATCTCCTTTCTCCGCCGCCGTACAGGTCGTGGTTCACCAGGGACGCATAGTAGCTGTCGATAGTGGCCGGGGCGTTATACAGGGCAGCCAGCAGATATTTCTTGATATTGCGGACATAGGTGGTGTTGTCCCGCATCCGGTCCAGCACATACTCGATGTGGGAACTGTTCAACTTCAGGAACCGGGATTTGACCACCTCCGCCGGATAGTCGTCCCCGGCAATGCGGATCGTCTCCCTGCGGGAACATACAGTATCCACCATGAGCTCCACCAGCTCGTTCAGACGCTCACGATCCATGCGCTCGTTCTGTACGAGGATGTCATACTCGATGTTCTCCAAAATCAATTCCCGATAGCTCTCTCGCTCCCGCATCCAGTCCCGTCCGGTCCGGTTAGCCCCCGCGGGGGTTTGGGGGCTTGATTGGATAGGATTTGATCCTTCCGTACTTGGTGAATCAGTATTTGGTTCTTCAGGATTTCTTTTCTCTTTATTTAATTGCGGCCGGTTTTCCAGACATGGGTTATCCATATCCGGGTTTTCCGTATCTGGACAAGCCGTATCCGGCTCGTCCTCACACGGCTGGCCCGTGTCCGGGGGATGAGGCGTCTCGTAGATGACATACTCCACATCCACGATCTTGCCCTTGCTGTCCCGCAGCCGATTGCGGACTATGTATCCGGCGTGCTCCAGTTCCTTCAGAGCTGATCCAATGCTGTCCGTGCCCTCCTTGCAGATTTTGGCCAGGCCCCTGGTGGTGTAGTTCCAGTCCTCCGGTAAGGACAGCATCATGGAGAGCAGCCCTTTGGATTTCAGCGACAGCCCCGCATTCCGCAGGTGGTGGTTGGACATCACCGTGTAGTCACGGGTTTTCTCAATGCGAAATACCGCCATGGTATCACCTCCCTTCGGCGGTTTGGAAAAGTGTTCGTTCTCGGGAAAAAGTAGGCTCTTATGCCGCCTGAATAGTACGGAGGGGAAAAACTATGAGTGGGGGCTTTCTGGCTGATTGTGCAAGAGAAAACATGGATTTTTTGACTCCTTTCGGTGCAGTTTAGAGATTCTAAATCTATTGTTTATGGTAGTCTTTAAACCAAGTAATAGAAGCGATATGAAGTGCCGCAAAAAACCATAGGCTTATAACCTATGGCTGTGAAAATCCAATTTAGGATTGTTATTCCAAGGCGGAAATGGTATAATTAAATAAAATAATTTCGCAAATTGCAAGTGCAAGTTGGACACCTGCACGGTAGAACTTAGTGAATCAGA
>ERZ894180.2109-NODE-2109-length-10546-cov-5.714708_pt1 | contig 10546 bp, 6 predicted proteins | sample MGYA00380278_ERZ894180 | MGnify/ENA primary metagenome ERZ894180 (study PRJEB32331, sample SAMN06328450) | human gut metagenome | biome: human gut microbiome; feature: stool | host: Homo sapiens | collected 2013-02-24 ...
ACTGTATATGGAACAGACCGACTATGCCTATGCCGAGTCCGAGCTTTGTGGTGTATTCGGCTATCGTGTCTCTGACCTTCTGCGAAATAGAGAACGGCGGATACACGCTCGTGCTGTCGCCCGAGTGGACGCCGGTACGCTCGACGAGTTCCATTATGCCGGGGATGAACACCTCACTGCCGTCGCAGATGGCGTCTATCTCAACTTCCTTGCCCATAAGATATTTATCTATGAGCACGGGCTTGTCTTCATCGACCTCAACGGCGTTCTTGAGATATTTTCTGAGCATAGTCTCGTTAGCGACTATCTCCATCGCCCTGCCGCCGAGCACGAAGCTCGGGCGCACAAGCACAGGGTAGCCTATGCGCGCGGCAACAGCCGCACCGGTCTCGATATCCGTAACAGCCTCGCCTTTCGGGTTCGGGATGCCGAGGGATTTTATAACGGCGTCAAACGCGTCTCTGTTCTCGGCGCGCTCAATGGCGTCGCAGTCGGTGCCGATTATCTTCACGCCGCGTCTTGCAAGCGGAGCCGCGAGGTTGACGGCAGTCTGGCCGCCGAGGGTGACTATAACGCCCTCCGGCTTTTCAAGATGGACTATATTCATGACATCCTCTGTCGTCAGGGGCTCGAAATAGAGCTTGTCGGCAGTGGTATAGTCGGTAGAAACGGTCTCGGGGTTATTGTTTATAACTATCGCCTCATAGCCGAGCTGCTGAATGGCATGGACGGCGTGGACGGTCGAATAGTCAAACTCAACGCCCTGTCCTATACGGATAGGACCTGAGCCTAAAACTATTATCTTCTTTTTGTCCGACACAACGGACTCGTTCTCGCTCGCGTAGGTCGAGTAGAAATAGGGCACATAGCTGTCGAACTCACTCGCGCAGGTATCAATCATCTTGTATGTCGGGAAGATATCCTCTTTGCATCTGCGCTCATATATGCTGTCCTCGCTCTCTTTCCAGAGCTCGGCGATATACGAATCGGAGAAGCCGAGGCGCTTTGCCTCGCGCAGAAGAATGTCGGAGCCGGGATTCGCCTCCATCTCCTTCTCGAAATCGACTATCTTCTTTATCTTGTCGAGGAAGAACATATCTATATGCGTTATATCGCAGATAAGCGACGGGTCAACGCCCATCCACATCAGCTGGGATATTGCATAGAGACGGTCGTCCGTGCCCTCTTTGATATATTCGAGCAGCTCGTCAACGCTCATATGCGCCGAGTCGAACTTCTCCATATGCAGGTGGTTCTTGCTCTCCTCGAGCGAGCGTATCGCCTTGAGCAGGCTCTCCTCAAAAGTGCGTCCGACGCTCATGACCTCGCCGGTCGCCTTCATCTGGGTCGAAAGCGTGTTGTGCGCGGCGGGGAACTTGTCGAACGGGAAGCGCGGCATCTTGGTCACGACATAGTCGAGCGAGGGCTCGAAGCAGGCAGGGGTGTTTGCAAGCTGTATCTCATGCAGATCCATGCCGACCGCTATCTTCGCCGAGACACGCGCTATCGGATATCCGCTCGCCTTTGAAGCGAGGGCGGACGAGCGCGAAACTCTGGGGTTGACCTCAATGACATAGTAGCGGAACGAATGGGGGTCGAGCGCAAACTGAACGTTGCAGCCGCCCTTTACTCCCAGGGCGCGGATAATTTTGAGCGCGGAATCCCTGAGCATCTGATATTCTTTATTCGTCAGTGTCTGGCTGGGCGCGACGACTATCGAGTCGCCGGTATGAATGCCGACGGGGTCGAGGTTTTCCATATTACAGACGGTGATAGCGGTGTCGTTCGCGTCGCGTATCACTTCGTATTCTATCTCTTTGTAGCCCTTTATGCTCTTTTCGACGAGCACCTGATGCACGGGCGAGAGCGCAAGCGCGTTCTTCATCATGTCGCGCATCTCGTCGGGGTCATAGGCGAAGCCTCCGCCCGTTCCGCCGAGCGTGAACGCGGGGCGCAGGATAACGGGGTAGCCTATCTTCTCCGCCGCCTCAAGACCCTCTTCGATGCTGTAGGTTATCTGCGAGGGGACTATCGGCTCGCCGATGCTCTCGCAGAGCTCTTTGAAAAGCTCTCTGTCCTCGGCGCGCTCAATGCTCTCGGCATCAGTGCCGAGCAGCTCTATCTCGCACTCCTTGAGAACGCCCTTCTTCGCGAGCTGCATCGCAAGGTTGAGTCCGGTCTGACCGCCGATGCCGGGGACTATCGCGTCCGGGCGCTCATAGCGGCAGATACGCGCGAGATATTCGAGCGTCAGCGGCTCCATATAGACTTTATCGGCTATAGTTGTGTCGGTCATTATCGTTGCGGGGTTCGAGTTCGCGAGGACGACCTCGTAGCCCTCTTCACGCAGGGCGAGGCACGCCTGAGTTCCCGCATAGTCGAACTCGGCAGCCTGACCGATGACTATAGGACCCGAGCCGATAACGAGCACCTTTTTTATATCAGTTCTCTTAGGCACGCTCCTTCGCCTCCTTCATATAGTCGATAAACTGACCGAACAGATAGCTGCTGTCCTGCGGACCGGGCGCGCTCTCGGGGTGATACTGCACACTGAACACAAGGTCTTTCCTGCATCTTACTCCCTCGACGGTATTGTCGAGAAGATTTATGTGCGTCACTTCGAGGTCGGTGCCCTCGACCGTTTTCGGGTCAACGGCATAGCTGTGGTTCTGCGAGGTTATCTCTATCTTGTTGGTGTCGAGGTTCATGACCGGGTGGTTTCCGCCGCGGTGACCGAACTTGAGCTTATATGTCTTGGTGCCGTAGGCGAGGGATATCATCTGATGTCCGAGGCAGATGCCGAAAATCGGATATTTGCCGCGAAGCGCCCTGACCGTGTTTATGACGGGAGTCACATCCTCGGGGTCGCCGGGACCGTTTGAGAGGAACACTCCGTCGGGCTTCATGAACTCAATTTCATCCGCCGGCGTGTCATAAGGCACAACAACGACGTTGCAGCCGAACTTGTTGAGGCTGCGCACAATATTAAGCTTCATGCCGCAGTCTATCGCAACGACATTGAACTGCGGGTTCGACGTGCGCGAATACCAGCGCTTTTTGCAGCTGACGCGGCTGACCGCATCGTGGGCGACGGGGGTGTTTTTGATTATCTCCACCGCGACCTCAGCCGGGATATCGGGCGAGGTTATTAGCACACGACGCGAGCCCAAGTCGCGTATGCTGCGGGTGAGCTTTCTCGTGTCAACGCCGGAGATGCCGGGGATACCGTTCTCTTCGAGCAACTCCGAGAGCGTCTTTGTGTATCTGAAGTTCGAGGGCATATCGTTGTAGTCATACACGATAAGACCGCCGATGCTCGGGTTTTTGCACTCGAAATCGTCGTCGGTTATACCGTAGTTGCCTATGAGCGGATATGTCATAACGACCATCTGATCGGTATACGACGGGTCGGAGACTATTTCCTGATAGCCGACCATCGAGGTGTTGAAAACTATCTCGCACACCCTGTCGGCATAGCTGCCGAAGCCGTATCCGTAGTACTCGCTGCCGTCCTCAAGGACGATCTTGCGGTCTATGAGTCTCATTTAAAAATACACTCCTTGAATTTATCAGATAGAGCTTTTAAGTCTTTCGAGCACATCTCTGTAGCCGCCAAGAACATCGCCGAGATCGCGGCGGAATCTGTCCTTGTCGAGCTTTTTGTTTGTCTCCATATCCCAGAGGCGGCAGGAATCGGGGGATATCTCGTCGCACAGGACAAGTCCCTCGTCGGTGCGGCCGAACTCGAGCTTGAAGTCGACAAGGCGCACGCCGCCCTTTGCAAACAGCTCGGTCATAAGCTCGTTTATGCGCTTGGACATGGCTCTGAGCTCATCGAGCTCCTCCTGCGTGGCGAGACCGATGGCGGTTATCTGGCTGTCATTTATCATGGGATCGCCGAGCTCGTCGCTCTTGTAGCTGAACTCAACGACCGTGTTCTTCAGGGGCGAACCCTCCGGCACGCCGTATTTCTTTGAAAAGCTTCCCGCTGCGATATTTCTGACTATGACCTCGACCATAACGATCTCAGCCTTCTTCGCGAGGACGGTGGTTTCGTCGATGACCTTGAGAAGATGGGTCTTGACTCCGTTCTTCATGAGGTAATCAAAGATGATGTTGGAGATTGCCGCGTTGAGTTTTCCTTTTCCGGGCAGATCCTCTTTCTTGACGCCGTTGCCGGCAGTGGCGGTGTCCTTGTACTTGATGATGCAGGTACCGGGCTCCTCCGAACTGTAAACGACCTTGCTCTTGCCTTCATACAACTTTTCCATACCGCAGTTTCCTTTCGCTTTTCGTATTTTTATTTATTTGCTCCGCTCGGAGAGTTTCCCCTCAAAGCGGTCTTTGGTGATAACATCCGGGATAGGGGTCGGATAGACTCCGTTGAAGCACGCGCTGCAGAAGTTCTCGCTGCCTATCAGATTTTTAAGCTCCGACTCCGGCAGATATCCGAGGGAATCCGCGCCGATTATGTCGGCAATCTCCCCCACCGAGTGGTGGCAGGCGATAAGATTTTCGCGCGAGTCAACATCAGTGCCGTAGTAGCACGGATGCATGAACGGCGGCGAGGAGATGCGCATATGCACCTCTTTTGCCCCCGCTTCGCGCAGGAGGTTGACTATCTGGCGGCTCGTCGTGCCGCGCACTATCGAGTCGTCGATGAGCACTATCCTCTTATCCTTTACGGATTCGCTTATCGCGCTGAGCTTTATTCTCACCTGGTCGATTCTCTTGTCCTGACCGGGCGAGATGAAAGTTCTGCCGATATATTTGTTTTTTATGAAGCCCATTCCGTAGGGTATTCCCGACGCCTCGGCATAGCCCAAAGCGGCGTCGATTCCCGAATCCGGGACGCCCATAACAACATCGGCTTCAACGGGATGGGTCTTTGAAAGTATCGCGCCGGCATTTCTGCGCGCCGCGTGAACCGACACGCCGTCAATGACGGAATCGGGTCTTGCAAAATAGATATACTCAAAAATGCATGAGCGCCTCGGCTTTTCGCCGCAGTGATCCCTGTTCGAGCGCACGCCGTTTTCGTCAAAGACGAGTATCTCGCCGGGGAGTATATCGCGCTCGAATTTTGCGCCGACGGCAGAAAGCGCACAGCTCTCGGACGCGACGACATATGTGCCGTCAAGCGTCTTGCCGTAGCACAGCGGGCGGAACCCGTAGGGGTCGCGCGCCGCGAGCAGCTTTGCGGCTGACATGAGCACGAGGGAATACGCGCCCTCGAGTCTGTTCATCGCGCTGCTCAGCGCGTTTTCTATCGAAGGACTGTTGAGGCGCGCCTGCGTGACGATATAGGCGATTATCTCGGTGTCGCTCGTCGTGTGGAAGATAGCGCCGCCGAGCTCAAGCTCGCTGCGCAGTTCATAGGCGTTGCTGAGGTTTCCGTTGTGGGCAAGAGCCATCTTGCCCTTCTGATGGTTGACCTCGATGGGCTGGCAGTTCGCTCTGCTGTTGCCGCCGGTCGTGCCGTAGCGCGCATGGGCGACAGCCATCCTGCCCTGCGGGAACTTCATCAGGTCGTCGCGCGAGAAGACTTCGTTGACAAGTCCGATATCCTTGCGCGAAGCGAACACTCCGTCGTCGTTAACGACTATGCCGCAGCTCTCCTGCCCTCTGTGCTGCAAAGCGTAGAGGCCGTAGTAGGCGAGATCCGCCACGGGGCCGGGCTTGGGTGAATAGACTCCGAAAACGCCGCACTCTTCATGCAAGTTTGCCATAGGTATTTATTCTCCGATCTCAGATTTTTCAAGCGCTGCGGCTATAAAGCCTTTGAACAGCGGGTGAGCCTTGTTGGGACGGGACTTGAACTCGGGGTGATACTGCACGCCCACATAGAAGGGTCTGTCGCTCAGTTCCACGGCCTCCACCAACTGACCATCAGGGGAAAGGCCGCTCATGGTCAGGCCCGCCGCGCGCAGGGCATCCCGGTAGTCATTATTGAACTCATAGCGATGGCGGTGGCGCTCCCGGATCTGAGGACTCCCATAACACCGCGCCATCGTCGTTCCAGCGGCGACCACACAGGGGTAGCTGCCCAGACGGAGGGTGCCGCCTTTGTTGATTGCCTCGCTCTGACCAGGCATAAAGTCGATGACCTTATGCGGACATTCCGGGTCAAATTCGCCCGAATTGGCGTCCGTGATACCGAGCACATGGCGGGCGAATTCGATGGCGGCGATCTGCATTCCGAGGCAAATGCCCAGGTAGGGTGTGTGGTGCTCCCGGGCGTACTGGGCCGCCAGGATCATTCCCTCAATGCCGCGGTCGCCGAAGCCGCCCGGGACAAGAATACCGTCGAGCGAGGAGAGGCAGGCATCTTTTGTTTCCGGCGTAACTGTTTCCGAGTCGATCCACCGGATGTCCACCACGGCGCCAAGGGCGAACCCGGCATGACGCAGGGCCTCCGCAACGGAGAGATAGGCGTCGTGGAGCTGCACATATTTCCCCACAAGACCGATGGTCACAGCACGGTTTCGGCGCTTGATGGCAGAGACCATAGCCCGCCACTCACTCAGATCCGGCTCCGGTGTCGACAGACGCAGCTCCCGGCAGACCACCGCGGACAGATTTGCCTGCTCCAAATAGAGCGGCGCCTCATAGAGAACGGGAAGGGTCAAATTCTCAATGACGCAGTCCGGCTTCACGTTGCAGAAGTCAGCGATTTTGCGGAAGATGCCCGGATCGGTGATTGGCTCGTCACAGCGCAGAACGATGATGTCCGGGGCGATCCCCAGCCCTTGCAGCTCCTTCACCGAATGCTGGGTGGGCTTGGATTTGTGTTCGCCGGACGCCTTCAGATAGGGGACCAGCGTGACATGGATAAACAGGGCGTTGCCCGGGCCTGCTTCATGTCCGACCTGACGGATGGCCTCGATAAAGGGCTGGCTCTCTATATCACCGATGGTCCCGCCGATCTCGGTGATCACGACATCAGCTTCTGCTTTACTGCCGACATTGTAGATGAAGCGTTTGATCTCGTCGGTGATGTGGGGGATGGTCTGCACGGTGGTCCCCAGATACTCGCCCCGGCGCTCCTTGGAGATGACGTTGGAGTAGACTTTTCCTGTGGTGAGGTTGGAGTACTGGTTTAGATCCTCGTCAATAAAACGCTCATAGTGTCCCAAATCCAGATCCGTCTCGGCCCCATCCTCGGTGACATAGACCTCACCGTGCTGATAAGGGCTCATGGTACCGGGATCAACGTTGATATATGGGTCCAGCTTCTGCGCCGCGACCTTCAGCCCCCGCGCCTTCAGCAGCCGGCCCAAAGAGGCCGCGGTGATGCCCTTTCCCAGTCCGGAAACAACGCCGCCTGTCACGAAAATATACTTTGTCATGTGCCGCCCTCCCACAAAAAATTCAAAAAAGAAAAAGGCGCTCACCAGGGGACAGAAGTCCCTTGGTGAACGCCTTTGTTCAACCGCTGGTATTGTACCGCGGCTGACAGCAATTTGTCAACCTGAGTTTTCACAATTCTAAATTTTGTTGTGTGAGGAATCTTTGTGCTATTTATAAGTTTTGATCACAGATTCCGCAACCTCCCGCTTGGATAGGCGCTGATCCATGGACTGCTTTTCGATATAGCGGTGGGCCTCCGGTTCAGTCATGCCGAGGCACTCGATCAGCAGCCACTTGGCGCGGTTGACCAGTCGGATCTCCTCGATTTTTTCCTCGACTGTGGCCTGTTTTGCCTCCATCTGACGCATCCGCTCCCGAGTGGCGCAGAGGATCCGCAGATTCTGCGCCACCATCTGCATATTCGTGGGCTTGGACAGCGTAAGCACGCCGTAGCTGACCACCTTTGCGTAAATATCGTCAAACTGATCGTTCCGGACCAGAAGGAGGACCCCTGCGCCGCTGCTGGTGCAGATGTCCACGGCCAGGCGCATCCCAAAATCATCCGGCAGCGGGGCGTTGATCAGCACGATGTCAAACGCTGTTTCCGCGATTTTGCGGTGCGCTTCTCCAATGCTGTGTACCGTTGTCACCGGCCAGTAGTCCGTCACAGGGAGCAAAGGCATGATCTTCGCAGTAAAGCTGTCCGAAGCCGTGACGATCAGTACGCTGTATGTCCGTTCCTGAAAGACCATGAGCGCTCCTCCTTTCGCCTTGTCATGGCAGGTTGTTCATCGATGACGATAGGCAGAGATCACAGTTTCCGGGAGATGTTCATTGATGAATGCGCTTGCTCCGGCCAGAGCGGCGGCTTCATACAGAGAGCCAGGCAGCTTCTTCAGCCCTTCCAGCACCTCGGCGGGCGCGGTATAAACATTGAAGTCAGAAGCGGGAGGCAGCTGCAGCTCATGCTCGAGCCCATACATCCCGGCATAGATCAAAAGCGCATAGGCGATGTATGGATTGGCTGTCGGATCGGCGGAGCGCAGCTCGGCCCGACGGTATTCTCCCACGGCCGCCGGAATGCGGATCAGCTGGGAGCGGTTTTCCGCTGACCACGTCACATACTGGGGGGCCTTGTCGTGGCCAAGACGGCGGTAGGATTCCTCACAGGGATTCAAAAACAGCGTCATGTCCCGGATGTTCTCCAAGATCCCCGCGATCACACTGGGCAGCGGCTGGGCGGCCTCATCACACTGGGCCGAGATATTGATGTGCATCCCGTTTCCATCCCAGTCCGGCAGCGGCTTTGGGGAAAAGTTGGCGCAGAGCCCGTTCTGGGCGGCCACGGTGCGGACGACTGTGTGGAAGGTGATGGCGTGGTCGGCGGCTGTGAGGGGATCTGAGTACCGGAAATCGATCTCATTCTGGCCCGGGCCGCTCTCGTGGTGGGAGCTCTCGGGCTGGATCCCCATCTGTTCCAGCATGAGGCAGATCTCCCGGCGGATCGTTTCCCCCTTGTCATCCGGCGCGATATCCATATAGCCCGCCCGGTCATAGGGGATCTTTGTAGTATCTCCATATTCATCGACCCGAAACAGGTAGAACTCCATCTCAGCGCCAAATGCAAACTGGCAACCCAGGGCGCTGGCATCTGCCACCGCTTTTTTCAAAATATTCCGGGTATCCCGCTCAAAGGGCCTGCCGTCCGGATAGGAAATATCGCAGAACATCCGGACCGCCTTGCCCTGCTCCGGCCTCCAGGGGAGCTGGATCAGGGTAGAGGGGTCCGGGTGAAGCAGAAGGTCGGAGCGGATCTCGCCGCCGAAGCCATCCACCGCCGAGGCGTCAAAGGCGATCCCGTATGCGAAGGCGCGTTTGAGCTCGCTGGGCATGATGGCCACATTGTGCTGCTTTCCATAGACGTTGCAAAAGGCCAGCCGAATAAACTTGATGTCCTCCTCCTGAACGAACTGTATCACTTCTTCCGGCGTATACTTCACGTTCTCACCCGCTTTCTGTCATTCCAAACGAAGGTGTTTCAACTCAAACCGCGCCTTTTCTGCCGGGACCGCCCTGTGAAAAACGGCGGACAAAGCAAAGAAAATGGAAGATAAAGCCCGCATTTTTGCGGAATATCCTGATTTTACGGTTAGAATACGAGAAAATCCTCCGTTTTACAAGCCTGCAATCTGCCAAAAAATCATCACCCAGGAAAATCCACTTTCAACAAATTGACAATTGACTTTTCCGGCCGCCGGATGTATATTTGCAGTGTTGAGAGACATTGGCGTCTCAGAGGCAGTACCTCTTATGACGCCAGCGTCTCTTTTTATTTTTTTGAAAGGAAGACCCACTATGACGACTGTACCAGAAATTTTCGGAAGCATGGTCTTTGACAGCCGTGTGATGAAAGCCCGCCTGTCCGGGGATGTGTACCACTCTCTGAAGCGCACCATTCAAAAAGGAACCAGGCTGGATCTGTCCGTGGCCAATGCGGTCGCTGACGCCATGAAGGACTGGGCAGTCGAGAATGGAGCGACACATTTCACACACTGGTTCCAGCCTCTGACGGGGATCACCGCGGAAAAGCACGACAGCTTCATCACCCCGGCGCCGGATGGCAGGGTGCTCATGGAATTCTCCGGCAAGGAACTGATCCGTGGCGAGCCGGACGCCTCATCCTTCCCCTCCGGCGGTCTGCGGGCCACCTTTGAGGCCCGGGGCTACACCGCATGGGACCCCACCAGCTATGCCTTTATCAAGGGAAAGACCCTCTGCATCCCCACCGCCTTCTGCTCCTATGGCGGAGAGGCGCTGGATAAGAAAACGCCCCTCCTGCGCAGCATGGAGGCGCTGAACCGGCAGGCCCTTCGCATCCTGAAGCTGTTCGGCAGCGATGAGATCAGGCATGTGACCCCCTCTGTCGGACCGGAGCAGGAATATTTTCTGATTGACAAGGCGCTGTATGAAAAGCGCAGGGACCTGATCTATACGGGCAGAACTCTGTTCGGCGCCAAGCCCCCCAAGGGGCAGGAGCTGGACGACCATTACTTCGGCTCCATCAAGCCCCGGGTGGCCGCCTTCATGGAGGAGCTGAACACCGAATTATGGAAGCTGGGGATCCTGGCCAAGACGGAGCACAACGAGGTAGCGCCCGCCCAGCATGAGCTTGCCCCCATTTACACCACCACCAATC
>ERZ894180.2110-NODE-2110-length-10541-cov-34.461568_pt1 | contig 10541 bp, 8 predicted proteins | sample MGYA00380278_ERZ894180 | MGnify/ENA primary metagenome ERZ894180 (study PRJEB32331, sample SAMN06328450) | human gut metagenome | biome: human gut microbiome; feature: stool | host: Homo sapiens | collected 2013-02-24 ...
AGGAGAGACTTGCGTAATAGATGTCCGCAGCATCTTTCGTTCCGTCCTCTGTCAAACCGTTTGGCATGATGAACAGCTCTTTTATGTACGCCCAGTTAATCCAGATTGGAAAGAGGCTTTTGCAGTTGTTAATGCGGTCTGAAATCAGCCGGTTGATCTCGATAATGTGGTGGCAGAGTTTTGTACTCGACTTTTTGATAAAGCTGATTCCGTCATTTGAAAGCTGCTGCATACTGGACATTGGAAGGATCTCAGGCATCGAAAGAAGCCCCCGGTATTCCATCCGCATGATGTCATTTATTTTCCGGTAATTGCGCTCAATGGCGGTGCGGATGATACAGAGATTACGAATGATGCGGGCATTTTTATCCTGTTCAAGCCGGTCGTATATCTCTATCTTCGGCGGCTCGTGTTCATTTTGGAAAATACGGAGCGGGACACCGATCAGGTAGGCAACCTTCGATACAAGTTCATAGGTGCTGTCTTTGTAGGCAATCTGCTCTCCGGCATATTCGACGCCATTCAACATAACTGAATTGCCCATGATCTACTCCTTTCGATGGAACGCGGGTTATTGAGCGTACTTTTTGAAGTTTTCAGCTTGTTCCAGAACCTCCTTGTAGACATCATCAATAGTTACGGGGGGATAGTCAAATTCATCCAGCAGCAGTATGAGGTCAACTTGCAGATTTGCCTTAATGTCATCACGGGTAGACCAGTCGGTGTATTTAGCTTTGTCATCGACAATGATCTTAATCCGCTTTGACAATTCAATCATCTTATCGTCCGGGTACTCGAACTCGTACTTCCTGGCAACCGCTTTGAGGATGTCATAGAAGGCTTTTTCTTCATAGTCAATCCCCATACCCTTGAAGGAGTCTTTTTCCTTTTTGAGTTCTTCAAGGAGCTTCGCAAGTTGTTCTGCTACATCGTCAAGAACTTCGTTAGCGAAAGCCTCATCACGACGGCGATTATTGTACTCATCAACAACCCGCTTGAGACGGTCAGAGAACTCCATGCCCATGATACGGTTGACCTTTTTATACTCATCAATCGCCTGAGAGAGAAGCCGCTGCAATACCTTGATTTTAGTGTTCGGTAATTGGATTGCATTGATCTTATCCAGATACTCGTCACTGAAAATATCAACAGAGATGTGCTTTCCCGTCTCAAACAGTTCCTCTATACCATCAGATTGAATTGCACCTTCAAGAAGTTCACGGACACGGGCATTCATTTGTGAAATGTCAGGGGCATCACCCTTTGTGAGTTTGAAAAGAATAGAGCGCACAGCACAGTAGAAGTGCAGATAGTCCTTTTCTTTATCAGAGATAGCCTCACTTGAACTGCATAGGTTGAACGCTTGTTTCATGCGTTTGACTGCCGCCATAAAGCGAGTTTCCAAATCTTCCGTGAGCTGTACATACTCAACAGCCCGATTGAGGCAAGCAAGCTGCTCTTTCGGTGAGCCGTTGAAGTAGTCTGTGCTATTGAAGTTGTGGAACATCTGAGCCAAGACATCGAGCTGGTCTTTAACAATCGTGATAGACTGCTCGACGCCTTCAAACTCATCGCTCTCAAAGTTGGTGTATTTCTTGAGGGCGAGATTCATGTTTTTCTTAATGCCGATGTAGTCCACGATCAAGCCCTTGTCCTTGCCGGTATAGACGCGGTTGACGCGGGAAATCGTCTGGATAAGGCTGTGCTGCTGGATGGGCTTGTCGATGTAGATTGTGTCGAGTGCCGGTACGTCGAAGCCGGTAAGCCACATATCAACAACGATGGCAATTTTGAAGTTTGATTTAACGTTCTTAAACTGACGGTCAAACTCCTTGCGATCATCTTTCGTTCCCAGCATTTCATAAAGCTCAGGCTCATCATCTTTATTTCGCGTCATGATGAGCTTGATCTTCTCGATGGGTTTGAGTTCCTTTTTCTCTTTTTCCGTCAGTTGAACCCCGTCAGGGCAAACCTTTTTCTCTGCCCATTCCGGTCTCATTCCAACTATAATCTGATAAAAAGCGTATGCAATCTTGCGATTAGAGCAGACGAACATTGCTTTTCCTGCGACCGTAGCTCCTTCGGCAACGCGGGTCTCATAGTGGTTAATGAAGTCCTCCGCAACTGCGTGAAGTCGGTCAGGATCACCGATGATCGCATCAATATGAGCAACCGCCTTCTGGCTTTCCTCAATCTGATGCTCATTTGCACCTTCAACAGCACAACGGTCATAATAATCTTCAATTTCCCGAACCTTTGCCTGATCAAGAGTGACCCGTGCAGCGCGTCCGTCGTAGACAAGGTTGACTGTGATACCGTCTTTGACCGCCTCTGTCATTGTGTAGGCATCGACAACCGGACCGAAGACTTCAATCGTACCATCCACGGGCGTACCGGTGAAACCGACATAGGTTGCATTAGGGAGAGAATCATGTAGGTACTTTGCAAACCCATAGCTTCGCTCTACACCTTCAGAAGTGACCTTGACTTTCTGATCGAGGTTTATCTGACTACGGTGCGCCTCATCGGATATGCAGATCACATTCGCTCTATCCGTCAGAAGTTCCAAGTCCTCGGTAAACTTTTGGATGGTGGTCATGTACACCCCGCCGCTCGTCCTGCCTTGAAGTTCCTGACGCAGCTTTTCGCGGGAATCAATGCTCACGACGGTTTCGTCACCAATGTACTTCTTGGATGCTACAAACTGCTTTGAGAGCTGGTCATCCAAATCCGTTCGGTCGGTAATAATCAGGATTGTAGGGCTATGGAAGAAGGTACTCTTCATAAGCATTCTTGTGAGGAAGAGCATAGTATAGCTTTTTCCGCAGCCTGTCGCGCCGAAGTATGTGCCGCCCTTGCCGTCCCCCTCCGGTCTGAGATGTGCCTTGATATTCTCAAACAGCTTGACCGCAGCAAAATACTGAGGATAGCGGCAGACGATTTTGAGGTCTTTGTCCGAGCTATCAGGGAAATAGACAAAATCCTTGATGACTGCCAAAAGCCGTTCTTTGCGGAACAGTCCGCTCACCATAGTTACAAGGGAATTGATGCCGTCCAATTCCTTATCGTCAGCTTCAATTTTTCTCCACGCATAGAAGAAGTCATACGGGGAGAAGAAGGAACCGTATTTATTATTTGCACCATCGCTTATGACGATGAAGGCGTTATACTTGAAGAGTTCAGGAATATCACGGCGATAACGCACGGTAAGCTGAGTATAGGCGTCCATGATCGTTGTGTTTTCTTTGACTGCGCTCTTGAACTCAAGCACAACAACTGGAATGCCGTTGATGAATACAATCCCGTCCGGTATGCGTAGCTGGTTGTTGATGCCTTCAATTTCAAATTGGTTGACGATCTTGAACACGTTTTTTTCTGGCTCATCAAAGTCAATCAACTCAATGTAAAGGTCTTTCTTTGTGTGATCTTCGCGGTTGAAGATGAAGCCGTCACAAACCATTTTGCAGACTGCTTTGTTTGCTTCGTAGATCGTGCCGGAAATAGACCTCAGGCGAAGGATAATGCTATCAACTTCGCTTGGGGTAAGCCCCTCTAAGGCATACCTGTTCAGAAGGTACTTCCGCAGATCGTCGATAAGCAGAACCTCAGAGCGTTCACGGTGGATCTGCTCACCATTCAAATAGATATACCCTTCATCCTGAAACAAATCCATGATGGACATTTCAAGAGAATGCTCATTAAAGTTCGCCATTATCATTTCCCCCTAACTGCCGCTTCATTTCTGCTTCAAAGGCTTTTTCACTTTGCTGGAAGTCGTACTCCTGATACTTCAAACCCAGACGTGCCAGCATGAGTGTACCTTCCCAGTCATCTATATTTGAGTATTGCTTTGCGCGGTTTACATCTGTGAGAATACCAAGAATCAAGCCCGTACAATCAAGCGCAAAGTCTATCATTTCCTGAACGTCCGGATAGGAAATAGGGTAACGATCCGGAAGTTTCTCACTGTTCACGATGCGCTGCTCATCGTTGTGGGCATAGAGTTTGTTTCTCTGCATTCGGATGTTATCTCTCTTTTTGCTCAGTCCGTTAAAACGTTTCTGATATAGATCCAAAAACTCCGGGAAAGTTAAATCCACCCGAACAGGAACATTGTCCGCATCAGGAATATCAAACGCTGCAAAGAGTTTTCTATCTGCCTCAACCCGGTTCTTAAAGAAGCATTCCTCTTGTGGCTTGAGTTGGTGCTGATATGGGACAGGGTGGGAAAAGGTTGTTCCGTCATGATCCACCGTCAAAGTTTCTCTGTACTTTGGGAAAATGTCTTGGTTTTCCTCGCATTTAGCAAGGAGGGTTCCAATGGACACGACACCATTCGAGCTATCATACAGTTTGGCAATCTCCATGAAACAGGCTTTCATCAGGGCATCATAGACTGTATGGTAGAATGCTGGCGAAACCTTCATCTCTTCGGCATAATTATGTTGGTTCTTCCGATACTGCTGCATGATCAGGTAGTAGGCTTTTGCGTCGAAAGCTCCCTGGTGAAGTTCTTCGGCAATTCTGATCAATGTTTCCTTGTCCATTTTCGTCCCTCCCTTCGTAGGAAAATGATAATTTAGCGGAAACCGCCAATGCACTCTTTTGTAAAATGTTTTTCGCAACAAGCATTGCCGAAAAATGTGATGTAGGCACATTCTCGCAGCTTATCAAAGAAACTATTGGTGGAGATTGGGGGCAGGAGCAGCCTAAAGGCAATTATACGAGCAAGGTTACTTGCATTAGAGGTACGGATATTCCAGCCCTGAACCTCGGAAGTATTTCAGCGGCACCAACGAGGTATATTCTCCCCAAAAACCTTTCTTCAAAAAGAATCACGGCTGATAATATTGTTGTCGAAATATCAGGAGGAAGCCCTGTTCAGGCAACAGGACGGGTTGCCCTGATCCCTGATGCTGTTCTTGCATACCATAAGGAAGACCTTATATGCTCGAACTTCTGCCGCATTATGAATATTCGTTCCGAATATCTGTATTTCTTTTTTCAATATTGGACATATCTCTATCGAAATGGAGTTATGTTCAACTATGAGAACAGTTCAACCGGACTAAAGAACTTTAACTTCTCTGCATTTATTACCGAAGAGAAAATTCAAATCCCCCCGATTGATATTGCCAGAAGGTTTAATGCAACGCTTGAGCCAATATACAAAGAGATTTTTAGCGTAGGCTTTGAAATTGAAAAATTAGTGGAGGCACGTGAACTTCTGCTACCGCATTTAATGCTCCATGATTTTTCAAGCCGCTAAATTATCATTTATCTTCCGCTTGAGTTCAATCCGATCCGTGATCGTATTGTATGCCTTTACAATGCTGCGTTGCTTCTCGATAGAGGGGACAGGCAGTTCAACCTTGCACATTTCATCCCAGTCCATAATTTCCCGGACGCTGCCGTGAGACTTAAAACGTGCATAGCGATCAAACTCCGGTCTGCTGAACCAGAGCATTAGGTATTCGGGCAGTAGCTCGTTTTCATCTTTCACTTCAAAAACGGTATAGATATTGCTGACAAGCCCCTCATCATAATCCGTTAGAAGAGCAATACCAATTTTGTCTCCACGCCGAGAAGTATCTGGAATGTAGGTAAACTGCCCCCGCTTGACTACCTTGTATTTCGTAAAGTCGGTACCAACCGTGTTTGCAATGGAGGGAATAAACATCTTTTGGACGGAAACACCTAAAAGGTTTTCCTCTTTTCCATCCGTATTCCTGACATCGACTTGGCGAATGAAGTCTCCAAGCAGCCTATATCCTTCTTTCATCGTGACACCTCACCCTATGTATTTTCTGTGTGCCAGCTTGACATTTTGCTGTTTGACCATAGCATAGTGCATGGTCGTGTCGATTTTCTGATGCCCTAAGAGCTGCTGGACTTGCTCTATGGGCATCCCTTTGTCTATGGCGGATGTTGCCAACGTCCTTCGGAACTTATGTGGGTGGACACGAGGCAAATTCAGTCTTTTCCCCAGTTCTCGAAGCCGTCTTTCTACGCCGCCGATCTGCAAACGGTCATGCGGTGAAGTCAGAGAGACAAACAACGCTGAACAGGTATCTGTACGGCTTTCCAGATAGTTTTGCAGATGGATTTTCGTCCTTGCATCGAAATAGACGATCCGTTCTTTGCTCCCTTTTCCGAAAACCACGCACTCGCGTTCATTGAAGTTGATGTCATCGCGGTTGAGAGCTACCATCTCACCGACTCGCATTCCGGAGGATGCAAGAAGGTCAATCATAGCAAGATCACGGACATTGCAGCAGTTGTCCCGCATGATTTCCAATGCCTCATCGGTGTAGGTTTCCTTGATCACCTTTGCCGTTTTTACTTTGTGAATCCGGCGCACCGGACTTTTCACGATGTAGTCTTCATCTTCAAGCCACGAAAAGTAGCTGGACAGGATGCGGCGTATATTGTCTATCGTGACCTTGCTTGACTTCCGGCTTGCCTGATACTCTGTTAGGTACTTTCGCAAGTCCTCGGTCACAATTTCTTGAGGTTCTTTTTCGATACCGGACAACATTGATGCAATGGTCTGACGGTAATAGCTCAAGGTTTTTTCCGAGCAGCCTTCAATACGTTTTGCGTTGATGAAACAGGCAACCGTATCGACCTTTACGGTTTTTGCTGTGCCTGCGCTGTGGCTCAACTCTATACCACTCAATACCCCTTCAAGGACGTATTGAAGCTGTTTTAACTGTGCGTTGTTCAGATAAGGAAGCATCTGACGCTGCACTTCTTGAATCAGTTGTTCTTTCATTGTCGTGTCTCCTTTGAATATTCTCAGAGAACGACTTTACAGTGGCAGTTCTTAGGGTAAAACTCTCGCCACTGGTGAGAGTAATGGACGGTAAATGATAATTTAGCGGCTTAACTCTGCGAGTAATACTGCACTTAGTCCTTTCAGATTATCAATTTCCTTGTTGTTAATTGATATACTTTCCTCAATGGAAAGAAATTGACGGTCTAAGTCGGTAAGAACCGCATCGGACTGTGGAATTTCAAAGGAGATTTTCTGCAAATCCTTGATTGGTAACTGTGGTTGAGCCGAGCCAGACCTAAAACGCTCGATAGCCGCTTTCATATACGTGCTTTTTAACAAAGCGTATATAAAGTATGGGGAAAGCTGATTGGTCTTAGGACGGATAATAAGCATACCGGAGTTAATCCGCATATTCTCGTACCTAATGTGCTTATCGTATAATGCTACATTTCCAAGTGTTCCACGAGATGTAAGAACAATGTCATAAAGGGACAAATGCCCTTTGTTCATCGACTTGTCCTTTTCCTCAGTGACGAACATACAGGTATCAAAATTAAACCCTGTTGATGTCACATTAGAAGCATTTAGGAACAAGCAGTAGCCTGTGGACGCAAATTCATCAAATGTGGGATAGTTTTTACCTCTATCTCCGTCGATGAAATCCACAAGGTCGCCAAGCACGGTTGGCGCGGTTTGATTTTTTCTTATTGCTTCGACCAAAATAGCTTGTTCGGTATTTGCTAAATTATCATTTTCCGCTCTCTTCAAAGCAATGCGGTCGGTAATTGTACGGTAGGACTCGACGATCTCACATTGTCTCGCATAGGAGGGGACAGGGAGCTTTATACGGCAAAGATCATCCCATGTAATTCCGCCTCGAACACTGCCGTCCGTCATGAACCAGCACTCGCGATCAAACTCCGGTCTGCGAAACCACATCATCAAATACTCTTCATTCAAGATGTCGCGGTCAATAATCTCAAACATGAAATATGCCGGAGATACTATTGCGGGGCTGTCTTTCTCATAGAGCGCAATCGGAAGTCGTTCATCGCGTCCAACGTGCATTGGGTTACAGGCAAACAGCCCCTTGCTAATTAGCTTATACCGGCTCAAATCTGTGCCAATTACATTTGCGACGGAAGGCATAAATTCTTTGTCGATGCTTATACCAAGAACAGTGCTGGTGACTTCCTCGGAGTTCCGATAATCAACAAGCTGAATATGTTTACCAAGTGGTTCATAATTCGATTTCATAGCCCAGCTCCTTAAACACAGTCAACAGGTCAGCCTTCGACTTCTCTTCTGCAACAAGCAGATCACGAAGCTCGCTTTGCAGCGTCTTCATTTTCGTATCAAAGTCGATGTTCTCATCACGGTTTACAAACTCGATGTAACGGCTCGGAACAAGGGTAAAGCCCTTTTCTGCAACCTCATCGAAGGATGCGCTGTAACAAAATTCAGGCACATTCTGATAAGTTTCTTCATAACCTTCCTGCTGCCATGCGTGGTAGACGCTCGTGACCTTCGCACGGTCTTCTTCTGTCAGTTCAATGTACTTCTTTTCGTAGGGGCTTCCCATTTGCCGCAAGTCCATGAAAAGGATCTCACGCTCACGGTTGCGGAAGCGTTTTACCTCACCGTTTTCTTCAACCACACGAGCCTTTTTATTCTTGTTCAGAATCCAAAGCGTAACGCTGATGTCGGTGGTGTAGAAGAGGTTGCGGGGAAGGATGATGATCGCTTCGACGAGATTGTTCTCGATGAGCTGACGGCGGATTTTCAGCTCTGTGCCATCGTCAGACAGTGCGCCGTTTGCAAGCAGGAAACCGGCAACGCCGTTCTGAGAGAGCTTTGAAACAATATTCAGAATCCAGCCATAGTTTGCGTTACTCGTGGGCGGAACTTCATAGCCGTCCCAGCGCGGATCATCAATCAGCTCATTATCACCACGCCATTCTTTCTGATTAAATGGCGGGTTTGCCATAATGTAATCTGCCTTGAGGTCCTTGTGCTGGTCATTGGTGAATGTGTTCGCTGCCATTTCTCCAAGGTTTGCAGAGATGCCGCGAATAGCCAGATTCATTTTGCACAGCTTGTACGTCGTGTTTGTATATTCCTGACCGTAGATAGAGACCTTCTTCTTGTTGCCGTGATGTGCCTCCACGAACTTCATTGACTGCACGAACATACCGCCAGAACCGCAGCATGGGTCGTAGAGAATGCCATCATACGGTTCAATCATTTCTGCAATCAAATTGACAATGCACTTCGGCGTATAGAACTCGCCCTTGCCTTTGCCTTCCGCAAGTGCAAACTTGCTCAGGAAGTATTCGTAGACCCGCCCGATAATGTCATTCTCTTTATCGCCCGTGTTGATCTTATCAATCTCGTCCAGCAGTGATGCCAGCTTTGCTGTGTCGATGTGAAGACGTGAGTAGTAGTTGTCCGGCAGTGCGCCTTTCAGTGCGGGATTCGCTTTCTCAATCGTATAGAGGGCGGTGTCGATTTTCAGTGCAATGTCATCCTGTTTCGCATTCTCCATGATGAAAGACCAACGGCTGATCTCAGGCAGGAAGAACACGTTGTCCTTCGTATAGAAGGCAACATTGTCAACAAACTTCTCACCGTATTTTTCAGAAATAGCTTTCCTTTGTGCCTCAAACTTATCGCTGGCAAACTTCAAGAAGAAGAGACTGAGAACGACGTGTTTGTATTCTGCTGGCTCAACAGAACCACGGAGTTTATCTGCGGACTTCCACAGAGCTTCCTCCATAGAAATCTCCTTCTTCGGTGCCGATGCGGCTCGTGCCATATCAAAATCCTCCCTGCGTATTTATCTAACCTATTTTACAAAAAGAGCTGTACGAAAAACCGGACTCAGTTCTTGTCCGTTCGCACAGCCTCACATATATCTCCGATGTCACAGTTCAAGTAATCACAAATGCGCAGCAAAATAGAGAGGGAAACTTCTTCCCCCTTATTCAGTTTTGTCCATGTTCCGGCAGACAGCCCTACCTCATGTCGTAGAGAAGCTCTCTTTATGTCGCGTTCCAGAAGAAGCATCCATAGTTTCTTATAGCTTATGCGCACGGCAACCATCCTTTCACTTGCTTGCATTCAACATCGCTTATAATATTATACTGGATTTCATTCTCAAAAGCAATCCGTTGATGCAAAAATTAAAGAAAAAGTTTCAATTTCTCGAACCTTCTCTCAAGGATGCAGGGCATCTCTGGTCAACAAGAGATGCCCTGCTTTTGAAAGGACTATTCGCGCTGTGTGCTGCGCAGATGATCACGGTCATGGTCAGCAGAAGGAGAGAGAAACGTATCAACATTAGACTTGATCGTCTCTATTTGCTTTGCTTCTTTTTTGAGCTTCGCACGTTCATCATAGAGTCGCTGCTGCTCGTCGAGAAGTCTCTGCTGTTCCGTTTGCAGCGTCTTTAAGCTCGGCAGTTTTTCATCTCCCTGCATGGCAAGCAATGTACTCCGTGCCGCCTCGAAAATCACAAGCTCGGCTTCGTGCTTTGCTTTGAAACCCGGCTTGTCTTTTGCCTTCTGGAATGCGTCATATACGGGCTTGAGGCGCTGGTAGTTGGAGATGTTTTTGATAAGCGGCTGAACTTCCCGCAGACGTGCTTCAACGTCTTTCAGTTCCTTGCCGGTACGGTCATAGGAGCTGTGAACGTCCTCGACCTTCTTCTCAAGATCGGCGTATTGGAGCAAGTTGTTTTCCGTGAGATAGTTGAGTGTCCGCG
>ERZ894180.2113-NODE-2113-length-10535-cov-8.552195_pt1 | contig 10535 bp, 6 predicted proteins | sample MGYA00380278_ERZ894180 | MGnify/ENA primary metagenome ERZ894180 (study PRJEB32331, sample SAMN06328450) | human gut metagenome | biome: human gut microbiome; feature: stool | host: Homo sapiens | collected 2013-02-24 ...
GAATAAGCTCCGTGAGCGGCTCGCCGGCCACCGGGCTCCAACTGCCGGGATTGTGGCAGCCCCGGCAATGATGGGTACAACCGGCCAGATAGATGGCATAGCGTACCCCGAAACCGTCGGAGATAGTCTCGGGGTAAACATTGATGATGTGAAGCGGTTCCATTATTTGTGTTTCACACGGTCACGCTCTTCGGCCTGCTTAGCGGAATTCCACGATTCGAGGCTTCCAGTGAGGTAACCTGTAATTCGTCGCATGCGCGATATATTCTCACTCTTGCAAACCGGACATTGCGTATAGATGACACCTCGGTAACCGCACGAACGACAGGTATCTACCGGGTGGTTGATCGACCCGTAACCGATTCCTTCGTCGTGCATCACTTTCACGATTTTGAGAATGACAGAGACATTCTTTTTCGCTTCGCCGTCGAGCTCGACATAGGTAATGTGCCCACCTTTCGTGATAGCATGGAAAGGGGCTTCTTTCTTGATTTTCTCGACAATACCCACCGGTTCTTTCACATCGATATGAAACGAATTTACGTAGTAGTCCCGATCGGTCACACCCGGAATAACACCGTAACGTTTGCGGTCCATACGAGTGAAACGTCCCGAAAGCCCTTCGGCCGGAGTAGCCAGAACCGAGTAATTGAGATTGTAGCGGGTCTTGTACTCCTCGACAACATTGTTCATCACTCGTATGGCATCATAGAGCGTGTTCCATGCCTCTTGGTTATGAGCATGGCCTTCGCCGTAAATAGCACACATCGCATTGTGCCCGCCGATAAACCCGATACCCAATGTCCCGCTATCGATGACATCGCCCACCTCGTCGTTGGGTTGTAGCTTGCCACCACCTTTCCAAACGTCGTTGCCCATCATAAACGGGAACTGACGGGCAAGCGCTTTGCGCTGGTATTCATAACGCTCGTAGAGCTGCTCGGCAATCATCGATGCCACACTGCGCACTTTCTCCAAAAATAGAATACGGGCTTCCCGACGAATAGCATGCTTGTCGCCATCGGGGTGCAGCTCTTCGGCCTCCCGGCGGGCCTCGATTGCCAACCGGGGCATATTCATCGAAGTAAAGGAGAGATTACCCCGTCCCCACGAACTTTTAATGCCGTGTAAATTCTCGAAGACCCTCGTACGGCATCCCATCGTCGCCACTTCGTAACGGAAACGGTCGGGATCATCGGCTTTCCAAAGGTCGTTTTTGTTGTATTCGGTATCTAAAAAGAGGAAATTGGGGAAGAGCGAAGTAGAAGTCGTGCGACAGGCTTCGAGCAACAGGTCGAAATTAGGCGCCTTGAATTTGATTTTTCCCGCCATCGCTCCCTCGAAATCGGCCATTGCGGCATCGTAATCCTCATCGGTGTAAGAGACACCATCTTTTACCTTAAATATCTGTATGGGGAATACCGGGACTTCACCGCTACCAAGCCCCTCGACAGTCGCCGAAAGCAACTCCCGCATGACCATACGGCCTTCGGCCGAAGTGTCCGTCCCATAATTTATCGAACTGAACACCACTTGATTACCTCCACGAGAGTGCATGGTATTGAGATTGTGAACCAACCCCTCCATAGCTTGATGCGTATCTTTACGAGTCATTTCGTAACTTTGTCGCCAAGCGGTATCGAGTTCGGCAACAGAAACGTTCACCCCTATCTCTTTCAAACGCTCGCCCAAAGCGGCTTTCTGTTCTTCGGTCATATCGATCGAAACGATTTCTTCCCGAAACAAATCTTTCAACGCCGGCATATCTTCCATTCCGTGCAAACGACAAATAAAGCCCACCCCGTTTTCGAGGTGCTTGCGGAAACTCTTCAAGACGCCCGGCGCCATAAAATGGTCGAAAGCCGGAATGGATTGCCCGCCGTGTTGCTCATTTTGGTTGGTCTGGAAAACGATGGTGGCCAACGTGGCATAACTCTGTATGGACTGCGGCGTACGCACCGTACCGTTTTTGGTATGGAATCCCCGGTTGAAGATGTCCTCCAAATCATATTGTACGCAAGTGGTCGTCTTGGTGGGATAGTAATCGAGGTCGTGAATGTGTATGTCGCCTTCCCGGTGTGCCCGTCCATAACGAACCCCGACCAAATATTTATAGGCATAATCTTTCGTGACCTCCGAGGCGAATGTCATCATTTGCCCTGCCGGTGTATGAGACGACATATTGGCATTGCTCAGGTTTACGTCGTTCTTCTCGACCGCCACGATACCGTCCATCACCTGCTTCATCGATGTGCGCTTTTCACGTTCTTTGGTACGCCACTCCCGATAAATGATAAATTTCTTCGCTACCGAGGGATTGCGCATCATCAATTTGCGCTCTACCAAATCCTGAATCTCTTCTACCGAGATATTCTCCCTATCGATGGCAGCGGCAACCTCGGCCGTAACTTGTTTAATAGAGGTCTCGTCGTCGTTCATACCGTCGGCACGATAAGCCTTAGCGATAGCCCGCTCGATTTTCTCAATCGAGAAGTTCTCTTTGGATCCATCACGTTTCGTAATGGTAATACATGCATAGTCCATGCTGATTGTTATTAAAGATTCGATACTGCGAACGCCTCCTCGAACGTTCATTTGCTTCTCTCCCACTTCGGCAGGTCTTCTGACTTTTCCCAATCCGAAAACGCCTTCCCGATATTCAGAAACAGATTCTTTATCAGTGGCCTGTGTCAACGGACTTTTGCAGGAATTACAGCAGCGGGACTGTCCGGGATTCTCACCCGATTCCCTTTTTATCGATTGTGCCTCACAGCGACAACCGAACCGAAATGCGAGTGTAAAGGTACATAAATTCTTTCCAAGAAAACAACAAATCTACACACAAAAGTTTCCTGTTTTGGAAAACTTTTAGAATTATTTTATCAAGAAAGTTTCCCAAAACAGGGAATTATTGCCCATCAATATAGCACTTTTATTTTTTCTGAAACTGCCCGAAAAGATAGTGTTTTCATAGAGTCTCTCAACTTTACTTGTCGGTTTTCTTACTATTACAAGCGAGGTCGATAATCAGTGAGAATATCGGCTCAGTAGGAAATCTAAGGGAATTGCCCTTTTGCACAACCATAAAGTGAAAAGCCCGCCCTTCTCCCCCTGCGTTTTGCCATGTAAAATATAGGCAAAGTGGCACGTAGTGACAGAGGGAGTAATACTACAAAAATACTATATGCCATCTTTCCAACCCCCTCGCCCTACGGGCACTTCCCCTATATTCCCTAACGGAAACACAGGGGGAGAGGATTGAAAAGTAACCTTTTATCCCTATGCTGTTTTGCAACTCCCCGTAATGCCACAGGACACGGCAGAAGGAAAGGGATATATCCGATATAAACTGATTGATGTCGTTTTCAACCCCTCCGTCACTGCGTGCCACCTCCCCTATATTTTGCTGTGCAAAACACAGGGGAGGAGGTGAATCCCCATAAATCTCCGAAGGGGTAAAAACTGTTAATGTGATACTTTCAATCCTCTCCCTCTGCTCATCGTAGATGAGATAGGGGGAGTGCCCGCAGGGCGAGGGGGTTGAACTCTACAATCAAATGATCTTTTTCAACCCCTCTCCTTAGAAACTATCGTTTCTTCGGTGTCTCCTCTATATGGCTAACATAGTACCCCGTAATACTACGGGACACGGCAGGGGAGGGGAGATTGCAGCCCAATCCGTTCCCCTTGCTGCGTTTTTTCAACCCCTCCGTCCTTCGGGACACCTCCCCTATATTTTGCTGTGCAAAACACAGAGGAGGAGTACACTTTGTATAGAAATTTAAACAAGAATCAACCTTTCACCGAAAAGTCCGAATTGTGTTTGTCAACAAAAGACTCATCGCTAAAATCCATATCTACCCCACGGATTTTCGGCTGAACCGTAAAAGGCGGTTCAGTAGATACTGTCGGAATCTAAGGATCGTTCATCGAAAACAAAAGGAGGAATACGTAGAAAACGCTATTCCTCCCTGTTATAAAAGTACCCAATCGATTTTACAAAATGAGCATGGCGTCACCGTAAGCCCCGAAACGATAACCTTCTTTCAATGCCGATTCGTATGCCTCCAAAACGATGTCATAACCACCGAACGCAGCTACCATCATAAGCATAGTGGAAAGGGGCATGTGAAAGTTCGTCACCAAATTGGTTGCCACCGTGAAATCGTAAGGAGGGAAAATAAACTTATTGGTCCAACCGTCATACGTTTTCATGTGTCCCCCCGTACTTACAGCACTTTCTATCCCTCGCATCACCGATGTACCCACGGCACACACTTTACGACCTTCGTCCTTAGCATGGTTCACGAGTTCCACCAATTCGGGAGTCACTCTCATCTGCTCGGAATCCATCTTGTGTTTCGTGAGGTCCTCGACATCGATTTCACGAAAATTACCCAAGCCGGAATGAAGGGTGAGGAACCCGTAATCGATTCCTTTAATTTCCATTCGTTTCAACAGCTCACGGCTGAAATGCAGACCGGCGGCCGGAGTGACAACAGCTCCTTCGTTACGAGCAAAAATATTCTGATACCGATCGGCATCCATCTCTTCTACCGGACGGGCGATATAGGAGGGCAACGGCATTTCTCCCAGCTTGTAAAGAGCCTCCTTAAACTCATCGTGGGAACCGTCGTAAAGGAATCGTAACGTGCGCCCTCGCGAAGTCGTATTGTCGATTACTTCGGCCACCATAGAATCGTCGTCGCCGAAATAGAGTTTATTTCCGATACGAATCTTACGAGCCGGCTCTACCAAAACGTCCCACAACCGATTCTCTTCGTTCAATTCCCGTAACAGAAAAACCTCTATCTTAGCTCCTGTTTTTTCCTTATTGCCGTAAAGACGAGCCGGAAAAACTTTGGTGTCGTTAAACACGAACACGTCTTTCTCGTCGAAATACTCGATAATTTCCTTAAAAATGCGATGTTCTATTTTCCCCGTCTTCCGGTCGATTACCATCAACCGGGATTCATCACGGTTTTTAGCCGGATATTGAGCGATTTGCTCTTCGGGTAGTTTGAATTTAAATTGGGACAGTTTCATATCTTTAATTATTATTCTTTTTTCTCTTCTTCCAAAACGGGTTCCACATCTATATGATCTATCATGTCGGCGATCTGTTCGACCGAAAGGCAATCGGCAAGAGTCACGTCACCCACTCGTGTACGGATCAATCCCACAAGGTGGGCTCCACTACCGAGCGCCTCTCCGATGTCACGAGCCAAAGCCCGAATATAAGTTCCCTTGCTGCACACGACCCTGATTTTGATTTCGGGCAATTCGCAAGAAAGCAACTCTATTTCGTCAATAACCAATTCTTTGGGCTTCAAGTCGACCGCCTGCCCTTTACGGGCCATATCGTATGCCCGGCGGCCATCGACTTTACAAGCCGAATAAGAGGGCGGTATCTGCATAATCGAACCGACAAATCGAGGTAAAGTTCGCTCTACACTTTCACGGGTGATATGTTCATGAGGATAAACGCCATCTATCTCTGTTTCCAAATCGAACGACGGTGTCGTCGCTCCCAGACGCAAAGTCGCTATATATTCTTTGGTCTGATATTGAAATTCTTCTATCCGTTTCGTCGCCCGTCCCGTGCATATAATCATCACGCCCGTAGCCAACGGATCGAGAGTTCCCGCATGCCCCACCTTCAATTTTTTTTGTTTGATGCGGCGGAGTATACGCACCCGTATGCGCTTGACCACATCGAACGAAGTCCAATGAAGCGGTTTGTCGATATATATGATTTCGCCTTCGTTAAAGTCCATATCGGCGATATTAGTGAACAAGCGAATAAATTATAGCACAAGCTCCCATCGCCACACAATAGATAGCAAAATATACTAATTTGCCATTATTGACTAAACGGAGCATCCACTTACACGCCAAACACCCCGACACGAATGCGGCAAGAAATCCGATAATCATCACCGATACGGACAATCCCGACTCCGCAGGAGAAAACCCTCCTTTCTTCAAATCAAGAAGAGCCTCGCCCAAAATAGGAATAATCACCATAAGAAACGAGAATCGGGCCACCTGTTCTTTTTTGTTTCCCAGCATGAGTCCGGTCGCAATAGTCGTACCGGAACGCGAAAGTCCGGGTAAAACGGCTACCGCCTGCGAGAGACCGATGATGAATGCATCTCGATAAGATATATCTTCTTTCACCCGAGGCCGGGCATAATAAGCGAATGTCAACAACGCCGCAGTTACCAGCAACATGATGCCGACCAATAACAAACCGTTGCCAAAAAACGATTCTACATAGTCTTTCAGAAACAGCCCTACGATACCTACCGGTATCATGGACAAAGCTATTTTTGCCAGATATTTCGTTTCGCTATTCCACGTAAAACGGAAAAGTCCACGAAACAAAATCTCCACTTCCTTCCATAGCACAACAATCGTACTACATACTGTCGCCGTATGCACCAACACGGCAAAAGTGAGGTTTTCTTCACCTTGTATACCGAACAATGCATTCGCGATTTCGAGGTGTCCGCTGCTACTTACCGGCAGATATTCGGTGAGCCCTTGCACGAGGCCCAATATAAGAGATTCTAACCAAGTCATAATGTGATCAATGAAAATTAACGATATTATTTCGAATTACGCATGATCGCATAGACCATGAAAACGAAACCTGCAAAAGCTATACCGGGCGCCAACACGATACGACGGAAACTAAATATATCGGGGTTATAGGCCTCCGGTGTAGTACCGGGCCCCAGCATAAGCAGAAAACCGACGACGATTACAACGAACGCCACAGCTATAAGTATAATATTAGTCTTGCCGAGGGCAAACTCCGTTTTCTTTTGCTCTCCCGGAACAGCGGACTCAGATTTCATTTTCTTAGATTCCATACATAAAAGTTTTTCAAATATAATACAGGTCATCTCTATCCATACGAATATAACGATTAACAGCCCAATAAGCCGAAACCGCCGTTAAGATAATCCCTAAAATCAAAACCGACAAAAAGACCAATACCATCATGGGAACAGACAGCAGGGTCGTGAAGTTCTCCATCTCGGACATCAGATAATATATGCAACCCGAAAGCAACAACATAGCTATTACCGATGCAACGATACCGTTAATCACATTGGAAACGATAAAGGGCCGACGAATGAATGCCGGTGTAGCCCCCACCAGTTTCATCGTGTGGATAAGGAAACGCTTGGAGTAAGCTCCTAATCGAATCGTATTGCTTATCAACGCAAACGAAATGAGCATGAGAACTATCGCCAATGCCAATAACACCAGTCCTATACGACTCATATTGTCATTGACCGACTGGATAAGGTCTTTCTGATAAAGAATATCGCTGACGATCACTTGCCCACGGAGATTTTTTTCAATGACGGCCAAACTGTCGGTATTGGCATAATCGGCTTTCAATTTAACCTCAATAGACGATTGAAGCGGATTGACTCCCAACACGTCCTCGGGATTTTCTCCCAACTCGATCATCACCTCTTTCAAGGCATCTTCCTTCGATATATACTGCGCCGCCTTCACATATTTGGAACGTTCGAGCATTCTTTGCAGTTGATGCACCTGACGCTCGCCGGCCGATTCGTTCAAGACAATGGAGAAACCTATGTTTTCTTTGACATGACGGGATAGATTAGTCGCTAAAAATCCCATCAAAACCATAATCCCCAAGATAAAAAGAACCAATGAAACGCTCAATGTCGAAGTCATTCGGGCATTCAGAAAAGAAATCCGTTTGCTGAAAGAAGCCTTATTGTTCATATCTCTCTTTTTTACCAAATCGATGCACCTTTTTATGAGGGAAAGAACCTCTGTTAATAACTATTTCGACATCATTATCCCCTCTCTTTTTTTCATATCGGAAAGTAAAAGGATAGTTTTAGCCCAAATTTTATGCAAAATAAAGTCTATATCATTGAATTCGCTTCTTTTATTCACATATTTTAATAATTTCTATCTCAACTTATGATTTTCGAAATGCGCCGCCGTTTTCATTTTAAAGAGTACATACCCTATGGCACACAACACACAAGCCGTCGCATAGACCGTTGCATAATTCGATATTTCGGCTATCTGTCCACCGATGAGAACACCCAGCCCAACCCCTAAATCCCAAGCGGTAAGATAGGTGGAATTGGCTGTTCCCCGTTGATTATTGGGAGCCAGATTGATAAACATGGTCTGATAGGCCGGACAAATACAGCCATAGCCCAACCCCAAAATAACAGCCGCCCCATAGTACCCCCATTCATTACGCACGGCTACAAAAATCAGATAGCCCAGCAAAGAGAGCAACATGCCGACAAGGATATTACGGGTGACATATCCCCGGTTAAGCCAACGGCCCGAAGTGAGCCTCGACAAAATCAACCCTACGGCCAACAAAACAAAGAAAAAACCAGCTCCCGAATCGATACCCAACTCTTCTTTACCATAGACAGCAAGATAGGTGGAAAGCACACCGTAACTGAACGAGAAAAATATAAGCGTCAAAGCCTCGGGCATTCCCTTCAAAAGCAGGAAACGGTCGAGCGAAACCGGCGGCTTTTCAAGTATCGGCTCGCGGCGATAGGGCATTCGAATAGTCGAAACGCATATCAACCCGATCGTGGCAGAAACCATAGAAAGCAAAAATATATAATCGAAATTGGCAAAAGAATCGTGAATATAAAGCGACAACGTAGGCCCGACGGCCATAGCCAAATTGTTGCTTACTCCGTAATATCCTATGCCTTCGCCCCTACGGGACGACGGCATGACATCGATAGCCACCGTGCTATTGGATACGGTAAGAAGCCCGAACGCTATCCCGTGCCCGGCACGAATAATGGCGAATAACAAAAGCGTACCGGCCAACAGATATCCCCCGAAAAAAAGGAGAAAAGTGAAATAGCAGATAAGCAGCAGTTTTTTACGGGGAAAGGTATCGACCATATACCCGGCGAACGGACGTATCATCAGCGCCGTGATGGTATAGGAAGACAATATGAATCCTGCCGTCGAACGGCTTGCTGCGAACGCTTCGCTCAAATACATGGGCAAAACAGGCAACAACAAATAAAAAGCAAAAAAAAGCAGGAAATTCCCGGCAGCCACCGCACAGAAGCTATGTGTCCACAATTTCTCACGAACAACCTTTTCCATCGACTTTTTTCATTTTATTCAAGCGCCTCGCCCAACAGAGTGGCCGACGATGCATCGTTCACTTTTACCCGGACAAACTCTCCTATGCGATGACTACCTTTATCGAAAACAACAACCTTATTCTGCGATGTGCGACCGAATAACTGTTCACGCGAACGTTTTGAAAAACCTTCTACCAAAACTTCGAACTCTTTGCCGATATCCTTGCGATTGCTTTCGAGAGAAAGCTCATTCTGCAAATCGATCATACGTTGCAAACGAGCAATTTTCATTTCCTCGGGAATATCGTCGGGCAAGTGTTTGGAGGCATACGTTCCGGGGCGTTCGGAGTATTTGAAAAGAAACGAGGAATCGAATCCCACCTCTCGCATCAAATCGAGAGTCTCTTCAAAATCGGCATCGGTTTCGGAGTGAAATCCGCTGAACATGTCGGTCGTAATGCCGCAATCGGGTAAAATACGGCGAATAGCGGCAATACGGTCGAGATACCATTCCCTCGTATATTTCCGGTTCATCAACTTCAAAATGCGATTGCTCCCCGACTGCACCGGAAGGTGTATGTGACGGCACACATTGGGGTAAGCAGCGATAATTCTCAGAGTCTCGTCGCTCATATCCTTAGGGTGGGAGGTCGTGAAACGCACCCTCATACCTTCTGCCGACTGCGCCACCAACGCCAACAGTGCCGGAAAATCGACAACAGTCCCATCGGGACGTTCATATCGATAGGAATTTACGTTTTGCCCCAACAAAGTCACCTCTTTAAAACCCTTGATTTTCAAGTCGGCCAACTCGCCGAGAATGCTCTCGGGCTCGCGGCTACGCTCACGACCGCGTGTGTACGGGACTATACAATAGGAGCAAAAATTATTGCACCCTCGCATAATCGAAATGAATCCCGAAATACGGTTATGACCGATACGGGAAGGTATAACCTCCCGATAGGTCTCGGTCGTGGAAAGCTCCACATTCACGGCTTTTTCTCCCCGTTCGGCAGCCCCGACCAAGTTAGGTAAATCGAGATACGAATCGGGACCGACCACGAGATCTACGCCGTTTTCGGTAATCAACTGTTCGCGAACCCTTTCGGCCATACAACCCAAAACCCCTATCACCAAAGATTTCTTATGTTTACGCAACGATTGAAAATAGGACAATCTCGAAAGGACCTTTTGCTCGGCGTTATCCCGAATGGAACAGGTATTGACAAATATGGCATCGGAGTCTTCGATCGTATCGCAAAGCGTATAGCCTGCCATCTGCATAATCGAAGCGACCACTTCGCTGTCGGCCACATTCATCTGACAGCCATAAGTCTCTATAAACAGTTTCTTCTCCTCTCTTTTTTCAAAAGTATCTTTATCCGATATATTTTTCAT
>ERZ894180.2114-NODE-2114-length-10534-cov-5.726214_pt1 | contig 10534 bp, 3 predicted proteins | sample MGYA00380278_ERZ894180 | MGnify/ENA primary metagenome ERZ894180 (study PRJEB32331, sample SAMN06328450) | human gut metagenome | biome: human gut microbiome; feature: stool | host: Homo sapiens | collected 2013-02-24 ...
CTCGCGCTTCGCGCTCAGGGCGCCACGTCGGCCTGCGGCCTCCTCGCAATGACAATTCGGGAGCCGGTGCCGTTTTAGCGGCGGCCGGTACGGGCTGCGAGTGCAGCGCCGGGAGCGGCATGCCGCTCCCCTACAATGCCTATACTAAGACGCCAAATGGCCGGGGCTTGCGCCCCGGCCATGGCTTTTATACCCGCAGGGAGGAAGGATGGAAGACCTGCGGTGGGATTCTGCTTACTTTTCGAGCCAGCGCATGAGGATCGTGGCGATCTGTGCGCGGGTCGCAGTGGACTGCGGCTCGAGGTTGGCCGTGCCGTTGGCATCGGCAACGCCGTTGATCAGGCCGCTGGCGACTGCCCAGTTCAGGGCTTCCTTCGCCCAATCGGAGACCTTGGCGGCATCCGGGAAGGCGGAGAGCTTGTCTTCCTTGGCAGCCTCTGCACCGGCGTAACGGTAGAGCATTGCGGCGATCTGCTCGCGGGTAATGCTGTCGTCCGGGGCGAAGGTGTTCTTGGCGACGCCGTTGACGATGCCGTTGTTCGCGGCCCAGATGACGGCCTTTGTGTACCAGGTGTCGTCCGCCACATCGGTGAACGGGTTGACCTGCTTGCCGGTGTCGGGCTCGCCCGCTGCGCGGTAGAGCACGGTGACGAGCTGCGCGCGGGTCAGCTGGCCGTCCGGCTCGAACTTGCCGCCGCCGACGCCGTTCATGAGGCCGTTCGTCAGGGCGTAGTCCACGCCCTCATGATACCATGCCTTTGCGTCAAGGTCGCTGAAGGCCTTGGACGGGCAGTTGTCGGAGTTCGCGAAGATCGGACGCGTCTCAACATACTTGCAGACGGGGCAGGTACGGCTCTCCTCGCCGTCCTCGAAGCAGGTGGCCTCCTTCGTGACGGTCCACTCGCCGAAGCTGTGGCCCTTGGCCGGGATGACCTCGGTGGAGAGGGTCTCGCCGCAGTCCTCGCAGACAACGGTCTTGCTGCCGTCCTCGGTGCAGGTGGCGGGAACGATGTTCTCCTTGACATGCTCGTGCTTGCAGCCCTCATAGACGATGTTGTCCTCGCCGAGGATGACTGCGTCCTTCGTGATGGTGAGCTTTGCGTCGTGCGGGACAATGAGCTTGCCCTCGATGCAGAGCTTGCCGTCGATGGTAACATTGCCGCTCAGGGTAACGGTCACGCCCTCGGGGATGCAGGAGCCGTCGTTGTAGCCGATGTCGGTCTTGCCGTCCCAGATGACGGTGGGCAGCTCATTCAGATCGGTGAAGCCCGCGACCTTGTTGCGCTGGCTGTTCAGCACGGCGATGACCTTGGCATCCGGGCGGAAGACACGGGCGCCGATGTTGCTGAGGGAGCCGTTCAGATAAATGGTGGTCGGGCCGACCCAATACTTGGAGCTGTAGTCCGCGGTGTACATCTGCGTGCCGAAGGCCGTATCGCCGAGATACTGCAGGTTCTCCGGCAGATGGATGGTCTCGCCGTCCAGATCGCCCGCGAAGGCGGACTTGCCGATGTACTCCAGGCTGTCCGGCAGGTTGATCTTTGCATTCCTGCAGTCATAGAGTGCACTTTCCTCGACCCGCTTCAGGGTGCTGGGCAGATTGATCTCCTTGGCCTCCTTGTTGCCGTACAGGGAGTAGTAGCTCAGGTAGGTGATGCCCTCGCCGACGTTGATGGTCTTATAACGGTTGCCCGCAAAGGCGCACTGGTCCATGAATTCGATGCTGCCGGGGATGTCCAGTACGTCGGTCTGCCAGGCCGGGATCAGGCCCTGCTGCTCCAGCCGCATCTCCCAGCCGAGGTAGCCGAAGGACTGATAGCCGACGGACTTCAGGTTGGCGGGCAGCTTGCCGAAGGTACGGACATTGAACATCTGGTCAAAGGTGCGGTCGCCGGTCTTCTCGATGGTATCGGGCAGATCCAGCATGGTCAGAACCGACTGGTTCTGGAACAGGAGGCGGTCCGCCAGCTCGGTGACGGCATAGGTGCGGCCGTCGCCCTCGTTGGTAACGGTGGCCGGGATGGAGAAGGTCTCGGTCTTGGCGTCGTCGCTGATGGCAGTGACACGGACGGTGGTGTCGGAGGTGGGCATATAGCTGATGCCGTCCACGGCGAACTGACCGCCAAAGTAGGAGGTGTAGGGCGCGCCGTTGATCAGGATCTCGTGACCATAGCCGGAGTAGCGCAGGAGCTTGGCCTGCTCGGTGGTCTTAGCGTGCATGACACCGGTCTGATCCTCAAACTTGTTGTTCCAGAAGTAGAAGGCGTCCTGACCGATCTCCTTCACGCCGGAGCCGACCACGCAGTTCTCCACGCCGTCGCAGTAGATAAAGGCACGGAATCCAATGGTCCCGACGGAATCCGGAATGATGATTTCCTTGAGCTTCGTGGAGCAGAAGGCCCACGGCTCGATCTCCTGCAGGCCGTCCGGCAGGTTCAGCTTCTCGATGCCGGAGCTGTAGAAGGCAGCGTTTCCGATTTCCCTGACAGAGGACGGGATGTAGATACGCTTCAGGCTGGTGCAGCTCCAGAGCAGGCCGTTCGGGATCTTTTCCATGTTCTGCGGCAGCTCGACATAGGTGACATTGGAGCAGCCATAGAAGATGTTGGGGCCGTAGGTCTCCACCGTGGAGGGCAGGGTGATGCTCGTCAGGCCCGTGCAATTTGAGAAGGCCTTATCGCCGAGGTAGGTCAGCCCCTCCGGGAGATCGCCGTCCACCACGCCGGAGCCGCTGAAGGCGGAGTCGCCGATAAATTCAACGGAGGCCGGGATGGTCAGCGGCGCCTTGGAAACACCGTTGAGCGCCATCGCACCGATGGACCTGATGCTGTCAGGCAGGTTCAGGCTGGTCAGGCCGCTTGCAAAGAAGAACGCCGCATTGCCGATGGTCTCCAAGCCCTCGGGCAGGGTGATGGAGGTGGTCTTGGAGTTGAAGTAGAAGGCCTCGGCGGCGATTGCCGTCACGCGGTAGGTCTTGCCCGCATAGCTGACGGCCGCCGGAACGACGATCTCGGCCATGGAGGAATAGGAGCCGCTGTAGTTCTGGGTCTTGTTGTTCTCCGGCAGGAGCACGACGGTATCCGGGCCGGAGACCTTGTACCACAGGCCGTCCTCGGTCGTGAAGATCTCGCCGAGATGCTCAGCCTCGCCAAAGTTTCGGTCGAGCTTGACGCCCTGACCCACCGTGACCGTGCAATAGGAGGACAGCCGGGAGAAGGCCGTGGCCGTGATGCGGACGGTGCCGTCGGACACGCCCGTGACCTCACCCTTTTCGTTGACGGTAGCCACGGACTCATCGGAGGAGGTCCAGGTAAAGGCAGTATCCTGCATGGAGGCGGGATAGACCTTGTAGCTCAGCTGCTTCGTCTCGCCGACGGCGATCTCGGCAGGCTCGATCTCCATGCCCTGCGGGCCGATATCGATGAAGGTCGTGGAGGTATTGTTCGCGCAGTCGCTGATCAGAATGCCCACGCGGCCGGGGTTGGCGGCCTTCAGGGACAGCTGCTGAACGAGATCAGAGGCATCGAGGACGACACGGACGGTCTCGCCTTCCTTCATGTCCTTGAATTCCTCGGCGGCTTCCAGATAGAAGAACTGCTGTGCGGAATCGATGACCCAGAGGAACTGGAGATACTTGTTGTCGGAGACGGTCAGGGCCAGCTTCAGGTCGCCGTTCTCGTCCTCGTACAGCTCGGCGCTCTTCAGCTCGGGCCTGGTGTTATCGACATAGAAGGTGTAGCTCTGATAGTCGTCCACGTCAGAGCCGACGCCGCGGCCGCGGACGGAGAAGGTATACTCGCCCTCGGGCGCCCAGTCGCCGGCATTATAGCTGCCGTCCGCACCGGGCAGGCGGCCGTTCCAGCCCTTCTGCACAAGGGTCGCCGTGGCCTGATAGCCGGTCTGCGTAACGGTGATGTAGGTCTTGCGGACAGCACCGAGGTCGCCGGAATCCCACATGGTCTCGCCCTTGGCGTTCTTGACCGTGATCTGATAGGCCTCGGAATTTCGCAGGAGGCTGGACAGATGCAGCAGCATACGGCCACCGCGCGCCGGGCCGAAGCCCATCCAGCGGCGTGCGAAGGTATCCGTGCGGTTGTTCACGCCGACGTAGTTGCCGCTCAGGGAGGCGTTGACATCGGCCAGAACGGAATAGGTAACGTTCGCGGGGCCTTCATCATAGGTGCCCTGGAAGACCTGCAGGCTGTCCCAGTCGCCATAGAAGCCGAGGATCGGCAGGCTCAGGCTGACGCCCTCGTCGGCGGTCAGGAAGGTGAAGCCCTCGACATAGGAGCCGTTCGGGAAGTTGTCGGCATAGGCCTTCTTGCCGGCGGCGGTCAGCTCGAGCTTCACGGAGAAGGTCGCCTCGCCGTTGGCGGGGGCGGTGATCTTGTTGTCCGCGGTCAGGCCGGTATAGGTGATGGTCACTTCATCGGCCGTCAGGTCGCGGTTGGAGTTGGAGGCGAAGTTCTCGCCGTTGATGACCTTGATCGTCTCGATCATGGCCGTGGTGTCAACGGTGTAGCTCTTGGCCTCACCGGTCATGTTGTGGACGGTCGCGGTGTAGGTATAGACGCCGTCCTTGCTGGAGCCGACCTCGGCCTTCGGGCGCTTGCTGCCCTCGACGGAGAGGTATGCGCCGGACTCGATGGCGTTTGCGATGTTGGCAACGCCTGCGCCCTGGCGGCGGATCGGGTAATAGGTGCCGTCCGGCTCAACGGACGGAACAGCGGTGCTCATGAGCAGGCTGTTGACAAGGTCGCCCAGATCTTCGCCCGTGATGTTCGGATAATTTTTGTTCAGGTACTGACGCAGCAGAGCCGCTTCGCCGGCCATGTGCGGGGTAGCCATGGAGGTGCCGGAGTAGACCTCATAGGCATCGGCCGCACCGAGGACGGAGGAGCGGATGCCGCCGCCGGGGGCGGAAATTTCGGGCTTGATGCTCAGGTCCGGAGCCGGGCCTTTGCTGGAGAACGAGCTGACGCCGCCGCCAACGGGGTTGTCCACAAGGCCGTAGTACTCCTTGGAGAAGGAGACCTTCTTCTCGGCAGCCGCAGCCAGCTTTTCGCTGGAAGCCTTCGTAATGGTGATGGTCGGGATGAAATACGTCTCCAGAGCGGCGTTCAGCAGGGAGCCGCTGACGTTGTCGTAGATAATGCACGCGACTGCACCGGCCTTGGAGGCGTTCTCCGCCTTCGTGCCGAAGTTCAGGGTGCCGCGCTGCACGACCGCGATCTTGCCGGTCAGGTCGAGACCCTCAAAGTCCTTCTCCTCGCCGAGGCCGGGGACCATAACGTATTCAAGCGTCTTGCCGTCCATGGTCTCGAGGATATCATAGGGGTTGGAGGTTGCGTTATCCACCGCATTGTTATAAGGGATCTTTTCCTCGCCCAGCATCAGATAGGTAGAGGTAAACTTCACGTTATCCACAGAGGCGACCGACAGGCTGGCCGCGACCGTGGAGGGCGACGCAACGATGCCGTTATCCGGATACTCGGCATACGTCAGGTTACTGTGGGCCGTCACATACATCGTCGAGGCAGTCTCGTTGCCTGCTGCGACCAGGACGTTGACGCCGGCCTTCTCGGCACGGGTATAAACGCCGTAGTACGTCAGGTGCTCTTCCTCGCTCTCGTTTTCATCGCCATAATCCGTAAAGCCGGCGGGAGAGCCGAGGGACATGTTGATGGAGTCCGCGCCGAGCTTGACGGCATCGTCAATGCCCGCGAGGATGATATCGTCGGAGGTGGAGCCGGAGTTGTCGCCGAAGATCTTCATGATCATCAGCTGGGCATTCGGGGCCACGCCGTGGAAGTCCTTGCCGTTGTTGCCCGCGACGGTGCCTGCAACGTGGACGCCGTGCGCCTGGCCGATGGCCTCGGGATCGGCGTCGCCGTTCGCGTAGTCATAGCCGTAGGGGGCCTTTTCGTTGATGTACACGGAATCGGCATCCGTCACCTTGCTTGCAAGAGACTGACTCTGCAGCAGGGAGGCAATGTCGTCCTTGGAATACTTCGTATTCGTCGGCATGACGGAGAAGGCCTCGTGCGCCTTCATGAAGCCGGTGTCGAGGATGGCGACGATAGTGCCGGTGCCGTCATAGCCCATGGCATTGGCCTCGGTCGAGCCGACCATGCCGGTGGAGCTGTTCATGGAGATCGTGTCGTCATCGGCACTGAGGTCCTCGGGCAGGCTGTACTGCTCCGCGACCCAGACGTTCTTGACGCCGTTCAGCGAGCGGACCTCGTCAAGCTTGCCGTAGGGGAGCTTCATGGAGAAGCCGTTCAGGACGGTCGTATAGGAATAGGTGAGGTCGCTTGCGCCATTGACGGAAGCGGTCTCGGTCTTGCCGGTCAGCGCCTCGATCTCGGCACGGACGGAGGCCTGTTCGTTCAGGAGGTCCTGCTCGAGCTGCAGACAGGCGGGAGAGCTGATAAACGTGTCGAGTTCTCCCATGGCTGCGTCTGCCAGAGGCTCGCTCTCCAGCTCCACGATCACCGTGACGATGTCGGAGGCCTTGAGAGCGTTTTCGTCGTTCGAGAGATCAACTCCGTCCGCAGACGGGATCTCACCCTCGACCGCATGCGGGGTGATCTCCTGATCCGCGGGGGACATGGAATTCTTATCGGTCCAGCGGGCGGAGATCGCGTCGTCGCTCACTTCGGCCGCGGGTTCGACGGCCATGGCCGGAACAACGCCGAGCGTTGTCAGGCACATTGCCAGAACCAACAGGATCGCCAGAAACCGTTTCATTTTCATGGTCCTTCTTCCTTTCATTTCGATAGATGGCAGTGCTAACTTTCTGCCTTGGCGGTATTCTACCACGTCGCTCAAAGAAAATCAATAAAAATTCTATATTCATCTTATCAAAATTCGATAAACGTTATAAATCGAAATATCAGAAGAGAATTTTATATAATCCGCACTATTTCATCAGATTATCTGGATATTTTCAACATTCCAAGAAGTTTCATCTTCAAATTACTCCCATTCGTCCGCTGTACACGCACATTTGTTGTGAATTATCACCGCAATTTCTACATTTTGCACGAGATATTTCGTCAAACTTCGATATCCGTCCGAATCCAGTGCTTGACTTTTCCGCTCATCCGGGATACAATATGCATGAATTACGATAGAAATCGAAAGACCACCTTCAGGAGGACTTCTGACTTGCAGATCCAATATTTTGAGCGCCTCAATCCGGAGATGGAGTGCATCTATCTGCTGGAGCGCCGTTATCAGGCCGGGGAGGATGCCCCGCACAGCATTCCCGCCCTACGCGATTATCTCTCCGAGAAGTACAATATTCCGATGTTTGAGCTGGAGGCCATGCTGCAGCCGCTCATCGATCTGGAAAACTACGTCGTCTCCAATCTGCAGGTCAGCGAGGAGCGGCTGCGCTTTTTCTTTTCCTCGCGCGGCGGCACGACCTCGGCGCTGGCCCGGCCGCTCTATGCCGTGCTGCACAGCCGCCCGCACTACGGCAGCCTACCGGAGGCCGAAAAGCTCGGCGCGCTCAAGCGCGTGCTGGCCCGCGTGCTCGGGCTGGAGACGGAGGACCTCGCTGGGATCGACAGCTTCGACGCTCTCATCCGCTTCCTGCTGCAAAGCCCGGCGACTGAGGATGTGAAGTGGATCTGCACAGCGCTGTTCTATTCCATTGATGAATATATGGAGGAGCTGGACATCATCCTGCGCAAGGCGACGGCCCTGTTCCTCGAGCATGTGCCGGACACGGCCGCGTCGCTTTGCCGCAGCGCAATGAAGGACGCAAAGGCCAAGATCGGCGACGATCCCGTGGCTCTGTTCGTCAACCTGAGCCTGCCGCAGCGCCCGGAGCGTCTGACCGTCGTGCCGTCGATGATGGCGTTCCACGGCGTGCAGTGGGACTTTGCGGCGGAAACGCTGTATTACGGCGTGTACTACACCCAGCTCGGCGAGCTGATCGTGAAATATTCCGACCAGTCGGCCTCGCTTGTCCGGCGGCTGAAGTCCATCGGCGACAAGAGCCGCCTGGAGATCCTGCGCGCCGTGAAGGACGGCCCGTGCAACGGGCAGGATATCGCCGAAAAGCTGTCCCTCGCCCCGGCCACGATCTCGCACCACATGAACCTGCTGTGCAACGAGGGGCTTCTCACGGCCACGCGCCGCGGCACGAGCCTGTATTATGAGCCGGACTGCGAAAACCTCAGCCGCTTTCTCCGTGAGCTGGAGCACTATTTGCTGTAAAATTTGTTGTAAAATATGTAGGGGCGGGGACAGCCAGGCCCGGCTCAAAACCGCCGATACGGACAGGCTGCCGTTAAAATGGCACCAGCCCCCGAATTGTCATTGCGAGGAGCGAAGCGACGTGGCAATCTCGGGAAGGCAGTTGCGATTTCGCCGGTAACTTTCCCACGATGCAGCCGGGTACTGCGAGATTGCCACGTCGGCCTACGCCCTCCTCGCAATGACAAGTCGGAGGTGCGTGCGATTTTAGCGATGGCCGGAACCTATCGGCAGCGCCTGCAAGGCCCTCTCAGTCACCTTCGGTGACAGCTCTCCCAAAGGGAGAGCCGAGGGCGCTTCGCGCCCCGCAATGACACGGCACGGCGCAGGACTTCCGTCAAACTCCTAGCTGGCTGTCCCCTGAGCTTACAAAATTCGGCGTTCCTCTGTCATGCGGCGGCCGGACATCGGATTTCGTGCAAATCCGCGAAAAAAAGGAAAAATTTTACGCAAATTTTTGTTGACAAGAACCGGATATGGTGATATAATCCAAACCGATAAAAACATATCGATTGTTTTTATACGATACCGCGAACTCATTCCAACGGGGAGCGGTATGACAAAACTCATCCTGCCGGCGCCATTCCGACGGCCCCGGGCAAATTTTATGGAAGGAGAACATCCATCATGAGTTTTAAGTCTGACATCGAAATCGCACAGGAAACCACCATGCAGCCCATCACTGAGGTCGCCAAGACCGCGGGCATCGACGAGAAGTACCTCGAGCAGTACGGCAAGTACAAGGCCAAGGTCGACTACTCCGCCGACGACGTCTACAAGGAAGAGGCCTACCAGGCCTACCTCGGCCTCACGCACTGCTTCTGATGAGGCTCATGCATTGATCCTTCGGTCCGCATGGGAAAGATTGGTTCCGCGGACCGGGATTAAGGGTTGAAAAACAGGACGGGCGGCTCCCAGTGAAAAGTCGCCCGTTTCCTTTGCGCCGATCCACCCCCATCGAGTCTCATCCCCTATGCGGATGTACGGCTGGGTGTCATTTACAAACACCTGCAGGAGAGCCCTTTACAAGACACCCTCCCCCGCCCTTGAACGTCAGTCTCCTGGGCCAGTTGTTGCAAATTAGCAACACTCCGCACGCAAAACACATATTTTTACAACCGAGCCTGACGTCACGATCGCCCCTTTCTGAAGGCCACTCTTACCGCCCTTCGGGAATACCCTTTCTTCGCGAAAAGAAGCCCGCAAACCCTCGCGCATCAAGGGGAGCGCGTATTTGCATAAGTCTTCCCGAAGTGCCCTGCGTCGCTCGCAGACGCGCGTTTTCAATTGCCCGGACGTCGTTGAGATGGGTTTGCGTACCGCCCGCATCGGCACTAGATTTATGTTGCGATCAATTCAAACCCATTGAGCCTCCGGAAACGGAGGAAATTGGAGAAATACACAAATGTTCAAGAAGTCTCTCGCCGCGCTCGCCGTTCTCGGCGCTGCCGCCGGCTATGCCTCCGCTGCTGACGTGACCCTTTTCGGCGTCGTCGACACGGGCCTTATCTACACGCACCAGACCTTTGCTGACGACTCCAAGGCTGACGTCAACAACTTCGCCATGGACTCCGGCGTCTCCTCCGCCTCCCGCTTCGGCCTGAAGGGCACGGAAGATCTCGGCAACGGCTACAAGGTTGGCTTCAACCTTGAAAACAGCTTCAAGGCGGACGACGGCGCTTTCGACAAGGGCTCCCGCCTTTTCCACCGCGAATCCATCCTGTTCGTTCAGACGCCGTACGGCGAACTCTCCGCCGGCCGCACGGGCGGTCTTGATTCCGGTGTCGGCCGCTACGGTCAGATGGGCTCCGGCGCCACCGCCATGAGCACGGGTTGGGACAACATCGCGAAGACCAGCAAGGTCTTCCTCGGTCTCGGCGACCGCATGGACAACACGCTCACCTACCAGTCTCCGAAGTTTGCCGGCGTGACGGTTCTCGCCCAGGCCTCTCTCAAGAAGTCCAACGTCAATGACAAGGGCGTCGCCATTGAAACTGAGGAAGGCTCCTCCGACGCCGACCGCTACTACGCCCTCGGCGTGACGTACGGTGCCGGTGCTCTCAACGCCGGCCTCGTCTACAGCCAGACGGACTGGAACCGTACCGAACTCAAGGACCAGACCAACGACGACAACCAGACCGTCGTGTCTGCCTTTGCCAACTATGACTTCGGCATGGTCAAGCCGATGGTTGCCGTCCAGTACTTCGACGGCGGCAAGGATGTCGACGTTGCCAACACCGCCCTCAACAAGGGGCGGTGTTGGCAA
>ERZ894180.2118-NODE-2118-length-10510-cov-8.953515_pt1 | contig 10510 bp, 10 predicted proteins | sample MGYA00380278_ERZ894180 | MGnify/ENA primary metagenome ERZ894180 (study PRJEB32331, sample SAMN06328450) | human gut metagenome | biome: human gut microbiome; feature: stool | host: Homo sapiens | collected 2013-02-24 ...
CATTTTACATTTTAAAATATACGACGTAAACTATATTAAGAAAAAATAGCTTCAATAATAAGCTGAAAAAATTAATATCTATTATAAAATGAAGGTGAGAGGTTTTCATTATGTTTTCGAATAAAGATTTGAAGAATCTGATTGTACCGCTGTTTTTAGAACAGTTATTGATGGCACTGGTCGGAGTCGCAGATGTATTTGTGATTGGTTTTGTAGGGGAGGCTGAGGTATCCGGAGTATCACTTGTAAACTCATTTAATACCATATTCATCAATTTGTTTACAGCACTTGCTTCCGGTGGTGCGGTAGTGATCAGCCAGTATATAGGAAGGAAAGAAGAGAGAATTGATTATGAAGAAAAATATTGGAGCACAGCTGGCATTATATCCGGCACCGGTAATTGTAGTAGGAGCAATAGTAAATGATAAACCGACATGGACACTGGTGGCACATGCAGGAACTATGGCGCATAGTCATCTGATGGTGTCGCTGGTACATGCACACTACATTAATCAGGAAATTATCGAGAGTAAGAAATTATCAGTAAATATCGTAGACGAAGCATGGCTAAAAGAAGCTGACCGTATGGGAGTGATAAGCGGAAATAAAGAAGACAAATCAGAATCAGGTAAGATTAATTATCATACATTCAAACCGGTACTTTTCGAATTCCCGACATATGAATATTTTGTGACGGGAGAAAAAGTGGGAGACTGTGCAAAGATGAACTAGAGGTTTTCATCCCCGGCAGATTGTGCTATCATGACAGTATGTCAGAAAGCGAAAGGATGGAAGTTTCATGCCGGCGAGATCAGAAGAAAGAACGAATGCGAGAAAAGAAGAGATCATTAATGCATGCGAAATGCTGTATCAGACGATGAATTTTAAAGATATTACGATAAAGGAAATCGGAAATGTCACCTCTTTTTCCAGAACATCGATATATAATTATTTTGAGACGAAAGAGGAAATCTTTCTTGCATTGTTAAAAAGAGAATACGATGCGTGGATTCTGGATCTACATAAGATTGTTGAAGAACATGAAAGCATGGACGATGAGCAGATTGCATCGGCGATTGCAAAATCTTTGGATCAGCGTCATCAACTTCTGAAGATACTTTCCATGAATCATTATGATCTGGAGGAAAACAGCCGTATTGAGATGTTGATAGAATTCAAAGTATCTTATGGAAATTCACTGAGAGCTGTAATGGGAATTCTTGCAAAATTCAGACCAGATATGGATATTGAAAAGAGACAGGAATTTGTCTATGCATTTTTTCCGTTTATGTTTGGAATTTATCCGTATACCGTGGTGACGGAGAAACAGAAGAAAGCGATGAAAGAAGCAGGAGTTGATTATACTTATAATTCGGTATATGAACTGACGTATACGGCAGTGAAAAAGATGTTGAAGTAATGAAAATATTTGAAAGGAGATAGAAATCATGAAAACATTAGTAGCATATTTTAGTGCAAGCGGAACAACAGAAGGTGTAGCAAAGAAAGTGGCAGAGGCAGCAGGAGCAGATCTGTTCGAGATCAAACCAGAAGTACCATATACAAATGCAGACCTGAACTGGATGGATAAAAAAGCAAGAAGTACGGTTGAGATGAACGATCCGTCTTCCAGACCTGCTACTACAGGAACGGTAGAGAATATGGAGCAGTATGATAACGTAATTATCGGGTTTCCAATCTGGTGGTATGTTGCGCCGACAATTATTAACACATTCCTGGAAAGCTATGACTTCTCTGGAAAGAAGATCGCACTTTTTGCCACATCAGGTGGAAGCGGATTTGGGAAAACAGTATCCAGACTGGAAGGTTCTGTGGATAAATCGGTAGAATTCGTATCAGAGAAACTGTTAAACAGAGCAGGTAAAGCGGAGATTGAAAGCTGGCTGAAGAGCTGGATGTAAGAAGCAGATAAGATGCAGGAGATAAAATGTATCTGATATCGGTGTATTTTGATGACAAAAGCAATAAAATAATTTCTAATTATATAAATAAAATTGCGCAAAAGACGGGAAATACGTTTATGACAGATAATCATGTTCCACCACATCTGACAATTATGTCTGTAGAGGCAAGAGGGGAAAAAAAATTGACAGAGGTGATGGAACAGTTGGAGAGGTCCCTGACCAAAGGGCAGATCCAGCTGGTCTCGGTCGGAGTGTTATTGCCGTATGTATTGTATGCGGCACCGGTTCTGAATCTGTATCTGGAAGATATGATCGAACAGGTACATGATATGGTAAAGCACATTCCGGAGGTCAGAATGAGCCGGTATTATCAGCCTATGCAGTGGCTTCCGCATATCACACTGGGAAAGAAGCTTTCAAAAGAACAGATGCAGGAAGCCTTTTCGGTGATGCAGGAACTGTTTGCGCCGATGGAAGTGACGGTGGCAGAGATCGGACTTGCGAAGACGAATCCGCATCAGGATCTGATAAGAGTAGAATTAAATGACTGATCGATAAAAAAGAGCATGAAGGAATGCAGAGGATATCGAAAGATGATCCCGGCATAGAATTCATGCTTTTTTTATATTATGACAGGATATTCTGCGTTATAATAAGTGAAAGAATCAGGAGATTGAAAAAGAATATGCAGCAACTCATATAAAAAGAAAAACATGGAAAGCCGGAATGTTATGAAAAAGTACATAGGTATATTAGCAAAAATAACAGGATTCATACTGATTGTGATTCTGGCGGTGAATATCATTCTGCCGCTGATAAAAAGAAATCCGGATGCAGCTTATGAGAAAGAACTGGAACAGACTACATTTACGGAAGAAACGATGAAGGATGTCGGCGGAAACCAAGCGGGAAAAAAGAATGCAGAGCGGATCAGATGTATTGATGACAATGAAGAGGCTCTGTTGTGGCGGCTCCGTATGATCGGAAATGCGAAAAAAAGTATTGTGTTATCCACATTTGATCTGCGTCCGGATGACAGTGGTACGAAGATCATTGCGGCATTGTATACGGCGGCAGAAAGGGGTGTGCAGGTACAGATATTGATCGACGGGATCTATCAGAAGCTCTTTCTGGAAAAGAGTCCGGTGTTTCAGGCACTGGCAGCACATCAGAATATAGAAGTTGGAATCTATAATCCAGTCACGAATCTTATGCGTCTGAATTACCGGATGCATGATAAGTACCTGATCATTGATGAATCGATGTATCTGCTGGGAGGACGCAATACCAATGATATCTTTCTGGGAGATAAAAAGACCAGAATTAATGTAGACCGGGATATTTTTGTATATGAAGAGACACAAGGAAAAGGGGAATCGCTGCAGGCACTCGAGAAATATTTTGATACCATATGGAATGAAGCACAGGTCAGGAAAAAGAAGAAAACATATGCTGCATCTTATGAAGAAAAGTATAAAAGCGAATACCATCAGTTGAAAGAACGATACCGTTCATTAAAAGAGAAGTATCCGGATATCGAAAACTATGAGCACTGGGAAGACGATACATATGAAGCAGATAAGATCACACTGATCGATAATGGAACGCAGACGGCTAGAAAAAGTCCGAAAGTTCTTCAGGCGATCGGGTATATCGCCGGACAGGGAGAAGAGGTGGTCATCCAGACTCCGTATGTGATCTGTAATTCCTATATGTATCAGAAACTGAAGCAGATATCGGAAAAGGCAGATCTTAAGATTGTACTCAATGCAGTGGAAAAAGGTTCGAATCCATGGGGATGTACGGATTATCTGAACCAGAAAGAAAATATCCTTGGAACAGGTTCGACGGTATATGAGCTGATGAATGCCCATGCAGTACATACCAAGACGGTTCTGATAGATGATAATATATCCATTGTGGGTTCGTACAATCTGGATATGCGGAGTACGTATCTGGACACGGAACTGATGCTGGTGATCGAAAGTAAACGTTTGAATGAGGAAATCCGTGATACAGAAAATGTTTATATTGAGAAAAGCAAAGAAGTAAAAACAGATGGTACGGAGACGGAAGGAAGTCTGTATAAGAAAAAAGTACTGACACCGGAAAAGAAGCGGTTCTATGCATTTCTGAAAATTATTATCAGACCATTTCGGCATCTGTTATGAGCAGATAGTGAAAGGAATACATTCGTTTCAACGATAAGAATTGGAAAGTAAAAGGAAAAGAAACAAAATGATTAACAGAGAAGACATGCTGGCACTGACCAGAAGAATGACAGTTAAGAGAACATCTATGACCAGAATCGCCGGAGGATATCTGGACATGGATGGGTATATAGACGGGACATTTAACACGGGATTTTTAAAATTGAGCCCAGATGAGAAAGAAAAAAATTTACAGATAGCAAAAGTAATCCCATTTGCAGATACGAATCAGAATCTGAAAGAATATGCATTTTCCAGTGAGAAGATGAAAGGTGACAGTATGTGGAAGCTTTTAATGGGAATGCGTGTGTGTGGACTGAAAAATGATGCATTAATGGAGACCTTTTATGAGATTGTCGGGGAACAATATCAGGCAATGGGAGATTATGCGGTCTATGTATTTCATGACAGGTATGACATTCCGGCAAAGGGCAAAGATCATGTCCGCCAGGGGGAATCCGAGGAGATGTTCGAATATCTGATCTGCGCTATCTGTCCGGTGAGTGGAGACTATGAGCCTGGAGAACCGGAGTGCGGCTTTCTTTTCCCGGCATTTATGGATGGCGCAGCAGCACTCAATTATGTGGACGTATATCAGAAGGATCAGGCACATCCGCATACAGAGCTTCTGAAAATGCTTGGCGTGTGGTGAGATAGAGAAAATTTCTTATAAATGAGTTTAATGGTTCCCAATTCCTTCCGGATATCCTATAATATAGTGGATTGAGTTTATAGGAAAAGGCAGGGAATATACAATGCATACAATGAAAAAATTCATCCGGTATTATGCCCCGTATAAGGCGGTATTCTTTCTGGATCTGATCTGTGCGGCGGTTATAAGTCTGGTAGATCTTGCATTTCCGCAGATATTGCGGATACTTACAAAGACCTTGTTCGCAGAACCGGCAGACCGTATATTACAGGCCCTTCTCCCAATCGGAGCGGGGCTTCTTGTAATTTATATTTTACAGGCGCTGTGTAAATATTATGTCAGCTATCAGGGACATATGATGGGCGCCAATATGGAACGGGACATGCGGCAGCAGCTTTTTGACCATTATGAGAAATTGTCATTTTCATATTATGACCAGAATAATTCCGGGCAGATGATGAGCAAGCTGGTATCGGACCTTTTTGATATCTCAGAGTTTGCACATCACGGACCGGAGAACTTATTTATTTCGCTGATCAAAATTATCGGTTCGTTCATATTCCTGTTTCTGATCAACTGGAGACTGGCAATACCGCTTCTGGTTCTGGTAGTGTTCATGTTGTTCTTCTCGTACGGGCAGAATAAGAAGATGCAGGCGACATTCATGGACAACCGGCGTAAGATCGGGGATGTTAATTCGAGTCTTCAGGATACACTGGCCGGGATCCGTGTTGTACAGTCCTTTGCAAATGAAGAGATTGAACGGGAGAAGTTCCGAAAAAGCAACCAGGGATTTCTGCGTTCCAAGGATGCCAATTATAAATGTATGGGAAGCTTTATGAGCGGCAACCTGTTCTTTCAGGGGATGATGTATCTGGTAACGCTGGCATTCGGAGGATGGCTGATCGCACATGGGAAGATGGAGGCAGCGGATCTTGCGATGTACGCACTCTATATTGGGATCTTTATCAGCCCGATACAGATTCTGGTCGAGCTTACTGAGATGATGCAGAAAGGACTGTCCGGATTCCGCAGATTTCTGGATGTGGTAGAGACCGAGCCGGAGATCGTGAATGCACCGGACGCAGAATCAATAGATGAAGTAAATGGACACGTTTCTTATGAAAATGTATCGTTTCATTATAGCGACGATGATACACCGGTGCTTTCTAATGTTACATTCGACATTCCGGCAGGAAAATCCGTGGCTTTAGTCGGACCTTCGGGAAGTGGTAAGACGACGATCTGCTCTCTGCTTCCGAGATTCTATGATGTAACAGGCGGACGTGTTATGATTGACGGAAAAGATGTCCGGGATCTGACACTGGAAAGTCTGCGTAATCAGATCGGACTGGTACAGCAGGATGTGTATCTGTTCTGTGGAAGTATTAAAGAGAATATCGCATATGGGAAGCCGGGAGCATCTATGGAAGAGATTGAAGACGCAGCAAGGAAAGCGAACATTCATGATTTTATTATGGAACTGCCGGACGGATATGATACATTTGTTGGTGAACGTGGAACAAGACTTTCCGGCGGACAGAAACAGAGAATCTCGATTGCAAGAGTATTTCTTAAGAATCCGTCAATCCTGATTCTGGATGAGGCGACAAGTGCACTGGATAATGAGAGCGAACGCTGGATCCAGAAGAGTCTGGAAGAGCTTGCAAAGAACCGGACAACGATTACGATCGCGCATCGATTATCAACAATCCGCAATGCGGATGAGATCCTTGTAGTGGCAGATAATGGAATCGCAGAGCGTGGAACACATGAAGAACTGTTAAAACAGGGCGGAATCTATGCGCATTATAATGAGATGGGATAGGCAGAAGATAAGAAAAACGGAAGCTGCTCTGTGAGTAGAAACATAAAAATTATCAATAAAGAAATTTGTAAAAGAAAAAGATTGTCGTGAAAAGAATCTATGATATAATTTACAAAGATATCAGCGGCAGAAAAGACAGTGCAAAACGGTAAAGGAACAGTAGAAATGATTGATATCAGTGAATAAAAGCGGCCACAGAATAAGGCGGCAAATCATAAGAAACAGAGGTAGAATTATGGGAAAAATCAGAATTGGTATCGTTGGATACGGTAACATCGGACGCGGAGTAGAGCAGTCTATCAAGCGTAATGATGATATGGAATTAAAAGCAGTATTTACAAGAAGAGATCCTGCAAGTGTAAAGATCCAGACAGAAGGGGCAGAAGTAAAGCACTTTGATGATATGGAAGCTATGAAAGATGATATCGATGTAATGATCCTCTGCGGCGGATCAGCAACAGACCTTCCGGTAATCGGACCGAAGGTAGCAGCATCATTCAATACCATTGACAGCTTTGATACACATGCTAAGATCCCTGAGTATTTTGCAAATGTAGATAAAGCAGCAAAAGAAGGAAAGAATGTAAGTATTATCTCAGTAGGCTGGGATCCGGGAATGTTCTCTCTGAATCGTCTGTATGCAGAGTCTATCCTGGTACAGGGAAGCACTTATACATTCTGGGGAAAAGGGGTCAGCCAGGGACACTCTGATGCAATCCGCCGTATCGAAGGGGTGAAGAACGGAATCCAGTATACGGTACCGATCGAAGCAGCGGTTGACCAGGTAAGAAGCGGAAGCGAACCGGAGTTGACAACAAGACAGAAACATTTAAGAGAGTGTTATGTAGTAGCAGAAGAAGGAGCAGATAAAGCAGCCATTGAAGAGGCAATCAAGACAATGCCGAACTACTTTGATGAATATGATACAACGGTAACATTTATCACAGAAGAAGAATTAAAAGAAAACCACAGCAAGATGCCTCACGGTGGATTCGTGATCCGTACCGGTGAGACAGGATGCGAAGGCAACAAGCATGTGATCGAATATTCTCTGAAACTGGATTCCAACCCGGAATTCACAGGAAGTGTTCTGGTAGCTTATGCACGTGCTGCACACAGACTTTCTAAGAAAGGTGAATCAGGAGCAAGAAGCGTATTCGATATCGCACCGGCTATGCTGTCTCAGATGACACCGGAAGAGTTAAGAGCACATATGCTGTAAGAGATAATTAATAAAAATGTATACAAGTTCTATCGTAGACTATTAATGTTGTGATGGAATATAAGGAGCAGAAGTAAAAAAATCAGGCATCGGAGGCGAAATGAAAACTCGTTTCCGGTGCCTGATTTTGTAGAAACTACGGATTTATTTAAGATTTCCTGCGAGTGCATTCTCGTGATTTGTGCCAGCCTTTTTGTCGGTACAGGCAGAAACAGACTGTTCATCGGTCCGAAAGAATTGATAATGTCTGTTAACTACTGACGATTTTAAAATGAGAGATTTTACGTACAATACCGAAACGTATGATCGGTCAGAATTCTCGCAAATATCAGTCCAAGCGGCAACATCACAATAATCATAATCGCAGAAGTAAACCATGAAACCGCATCCGTCAGGGACATAATCCCGAAATTATAAATCGCACGGTACAGGTAAAGTCCCGGAACCATGATCACGATAGAAGGCACGGTAAGCGAGATTCTTGGATATCCATTACTCTTTTTAATAAAAGAAGCGAGCAATCCGGCAGTCAGAGCCCCGATAAATGCGGCGGCGGCCGGAGGCATATGTGTGAAATCAACAAGTTCAAGCCGGAGTGTATTGGCAATGGCACCAATAAATGCAGCCGTTGCCGCCATCGAATGAGAACTGTTGAACATGATCGAGAAACCGAATACTCCGCAAAAGCTTGCAATCACACGGAAAATCAGACGGGCAGCAGCACTTAGATGCAGTGCCGTAAAATCGGCCGGTTCCAGATGCAGAAGTAAAGCCATGATCCATGCAAATAAAGTGGCAACCATAACGATAATGATTGCATAAGTAAGCCGCTCCAGTCCCGAACGCAGATCCAGCTTTGCAAGGTCGATCCCGCTTGTAATAAATGGAAATCCCGGGATGATGAACAGCATCGAGCAGATATAACCAGCTTCATGAAATTCCGGAATGTGAAAGACAAGTTCTGCAAGTTTCAGAAAGACTGCATAGGTAAAACATGCTGCTGAAACAGAGACTGCTATATTCAAAAACAGTGTGTAATGGTGTTTGATCAGTTTCGTACGGATCAGATTACCAATCCCGGCGGCAATAAAAGCAAGAGCCATCTCAACCGGTCCGCCTCCGAGTAAAAAAGTAAAACCGCAGCAGGCAAGAGCTGCGGCAAGCCCCAGCTTTGCAGGTGAATAAAGAGCATGGATTTCTTCAATTTCATCCAGTCGTTTATGGATATCTTCACCGGTCATATGTGCTTCTTCTTCCGGAAAATGATCTACAAACTGTTCCATGCGGTAAAGCTTGGAGGTGTTCACTCCCGTATTGGCAATATTCAACGACTGGGAAACACAATCGTTTCCATCGAAACAGTTAAATACAATGGACATCAATCCCACGTCTACCGTACAGGTTACACCAAGCTCTTTGGAAAGCCGGTTCATGGAAGTCCGTACACGCCATGCACCGGTTCCACAGGAGAGCATGATTAACCCAACACGGCCGATGACAGAAGCTTTCTCGATCAGTCCGGCTTCTGCAATCAACACATTACTGTCATCATTGGCGTAGTCATGCCATGGAATCTCCATATGATTTTTTTCCATAATATCAATAAAGTCAGAATTAGTTGTCTGCATAAATGATCGCCTCTGCTTTGGAAACGTGGCGTTCCAGATTTTTTAAGAAATGTGAATTCGGAAGGAAAACTCCGATCTCATCATAACGGGTATTATCTTCAACAAGAGAATCCTGTCCATAGAATACATAGGACATAGGAAGCTCTTTCTGAAGTTTTATGACAATATCCAGAATAGCAGAATAAGCTTCTGCTTCGGTTTCTTTTAATTTTACGGTATCCGGTAATTCACGGATCAACAGTACACCGTTATTCTTTTCCAGAATGTTTTGTTCCGGTTCCATATCGTCGGATGTATAAGAATGGCTGTAGCGGTATGCCTGTGCCAGAAAAATATTCTTTGGAGCTCCGAGATCTGTATATACCTCATGGAAATGACGGTATTCCCGTTCATGAATCGATCTCTTATATTCAGGAAGTAACATTCCGTTTTCATCTGTCATGATTATCGGATTCTGTTTTCCGTCCGCATTGAACCGATAGGGAATCAGGAATGCATTTCTTAAAAGATCAAAGACTGTATTCTGACAGATAGCCATCAGAAACGCAGATAAATCCCGATTGCGATAAGAATTAAAAAGAGCCTGTACGAATTCTGTAGATGACGGAGAATCGGGAAGGTCTACCCCATCGTTACTGAATAAATAACTGCAGAATGTTTCCATCAGTTTTTCACATGCCCATTTATCTTCGGATATTTTCTTAAATAAGATTTCTGATTTTTCTTCTCTGGGAAAAAGTGTTTTTTCCTCCATAATAAAGCGCTTCCTTTCATATTTTTTCATCCGAATAAATTATACAACTGTGATAAAGATAAGTGAAAGCTATAATTAATATAGCGGATATATGATTGTGATATAATAAAGAAGTGAAATCTGAGATTTTTATGCCAAAGTATACAAGAAAGGGTGGCGGTGGCAGGCTATATAGATGTCAAAATATGTAAGAAAAATTGCCGGTGGCAGCTTCTGTAGATAGTCGGTTGATGATTTGAAAGGGATATTTGATATAGTTTAAAACTATGACAAATACACATTTTTTGTATT
>ERZ894180.2122-NODE-2122-length-10486-cov-10.090787_pt1 | contig 10486 bp, 9 predicted proteins | sample MGYA00380278_ERZ894180 | MGnify/ENA primary metagenome ERZ894180 (study PRJEB32331, sample SAMN06328450) | human gut metagenome | biome: human gut microbiome; feature: stool | host: Homo sapiens | collected 2013-02-24 ...
CGTCAACTCCCCAAGGAGTTGACAAAAACATAGGAACACCCCCCATTGCGTAGGCTGAGCTTGGCGGTCAGCGGCATTAACTCTTTGAGATCATCCTTGGTTTTAATTCGCTTATATTCATATGCCATGTGAGCCTTCTTAATATAGAAATAATTAAACGCGACCATTAGAGCCGTTCTTAAGTTTAAATAGCAAAGCAATAATATTGTAAAACCCCAAAAGAACCAAATCTTTCCTCAAAAGAGACGGAATCGAAAGATTTTTTATCGATCCGAATAAATCGATGAAACCAGTCTTCTTAACTTCTCTCTTGATCTCCTTTGGAGAAAAGCCGCTTTGCATACAACTTCCGATCGAGCGGAAAACTGAAGCAACAATTGACTCATCAGCATATAATAACACTGCACGGCCAAAAGATCGATTAAAAACAAGCTTCTGCATAGCATCATAGATTTTGCGAAGATCCGAAAAATATGACAAAGATGCTCTTGCACACAAGCCATCGTTATTCAGGAAGTACTTATACAAATACCGGGAATTAATCGACACGGATTGAATGTTATTTACATATTTAATCGTAAATTCAAGATCCTCACCCATTACCATATTAGTATTGAACATAATGCCGTAACAATCAATCAAAGAGCGCTTATACACCTTATTCCACGGCGGATTAAATTTCTGCTGTAAGAGCTCACAGCAATACCCCTTCACGGAAGGGTTGCAATCCATCAAATCGGTATATGCAGGCTTATAACCCTCCTCCGATGATCCCTGCAGCCAATTCAGCTGGATAAGATCAGAATTATTGGTCTCACAGATTTGTGTCAGTGCAGACACGTAATCATCGGTAATGGAATCATCACTATCAACGAAAACGACATACTTTCCCCGCACATTCCGAAGTCCATAATTACGGGCTGCGCTAGCACCCTGATTCCGCTGAGATAGAACAACAATGAAATCGTTCTGCTCAGAAACTTTTTGGCAAATCGAAAGAGAGTTATCTTTTGATCCATCATCCACTACAATTACTTCAAAACGATTATTGTTTTGAGTAACAAAATGTCTTAAAAGTTGCTCAATATAATCCTCAGAATTATAAACAGGAATTACAACACTAAACAATATCGACGATTCGTTCATTCACTATCACCTATCCTAGTTGAACTTCTGGGAGTGACGTCCTGATACGGTTTTCCAACCAAGTCTAGTTAGCATTCTCATCAAAAATTCATCACGAACAAGCCATAGATACAGTGCTGATCCAGTAAGATAAATAACCCCACCAACAAGAAGCTGTACTACCAAAGAGGTAATGGTTGTTCCCATAACATGTCCGATCTCAAAAACAGCGAAACACATTACAGCACCTATAGGGAAAAGCCATAATGTCGGAACGATGTACCGCATCATGGGAAACTGCCGACGAACAAACAATAATTGGGCAAAGAATACCGTGAATTCGGCAGCAATGGTACCAATCATTGCACCCACAGCGGCAAATCTTGGTATTAGGACCAAGTTGACTGCAAGATTTGCTACTGCTCCAATTAAGGTTGAAATAACATATGGACGATCCAGCTGCTGAGGGATAAGATACTGCGTTCTTATTACATTTGCCCATGTGACAAAAATCAAGCTGAATCCAAGTCCAGCAATCAATACAGAACTATCTGCAAATTCTTGACCAAAATAAACAGGAGCCAACACACTGCTAATTCCAGCAAGACCGAAAGCAGCTCCAACCACCAATATAGTAAAGTATCGAACTGAAATTCTGTTAAGATAAGAAATCTTTTCGCTATCGCTACTTGCCAATAGTGTAGTTATTCTAGGCATCATAACTGTACCGAATGCAGTTATCAGGCTGGTGGGAATATTGATGATTTTTTCAGCATTATCGAACATTCCCACTTGTGCCATCGAAGTCATTGCGCCCAGCATAACCTTATCCAACAGCTTATATATGCTATAGGCAATAGCGGGAACGAATAATAATAAAATCGGTTGGATATTCCTTTTAATATTGGCCCATTGTGGTTTTTTGAAACTAACAAACTTATGAAGTTGGAACCATAGATATAGTTGGCTGAACAACATACCAAAAGACATAATAAACGCGTAGATCCATACATCGTCTCGATGTTTCACCAACGTAAATATAGCTATTACCGTTACAATTTTAATGATCGCATTTCTAGTAACGGTCACAGCGAACTGTTCCAAACCAAAAAAACACCAGGTTATATCCAAGACATATGACAATAAAATTATCGTTTGAATATAAGCAACTATTTTATTCCCAGAAAACAAGAAAGTTACAAACAATAGGTAAGCAATCAACGCCACGAACGTGGTAAAAAGCTGTATCACATATATATTGATAAAGGTCTGGGAAACCTTTTCTCGATCAGCTTTGGTAAGGGCGATACTCCTGTTGCCGTGATTGGCGATTCCGAGCATGCCGAACAATCCGAAGTAGGTTACAATTGAGAAAATATAGGAATAAATTCCTAATCCTTCGGCACCCAAAATTCGGGAAACATATGGGGCCGTCACCAATGGCAAAACGATTACTAACACCTGGTAGGCAACGTTATATGCCATATTCTTTTTCAACGAAGTCATACAGCCTCTTTATATTATGTTCACTCGTTATTGGTAATTGACCGCTCAATCATTTTAATGATTTCCGAATCTATATCTTCGTCAAACTTACGTGCAAACAACATTCCACTTGCTTTGAGCATCGTATAGTCTTCTTTACGAAACACATATGGGTTGCCGCGTTTCCAATCAATACAATATCGAATCGTCTTGTAACTATCATTGAAATTTGGGCGATATAGCTTTTTTTCAAACCCAGAATTTACAATTATTGTTTGTATAAAAAACTCATCACCACATCGAGTTCTATGGAATACTCGTTCAACTCTCTTACGTCGCGAAACTATATAACGAGCGCAGTCATCGGTAATACTAAACCAGTTGGCACCCTTTTGATATTGAATGCCATAAAGACGTCCTCTATCAATCCAGAACTGAGCAAGCATCGTTAACCTGTACATCACTTTTTCAAATATGTTCTTTTCTCTACTTGAGAAAAATGCATACTTTGAAACACGCTCGTAGGTTTCGGGATCCACGCTCTTCGCATCAAAATGTACAAACTCTGTCCCCTGATATCTTTCAAAATAGGTATGTATGACATCCTGAGACTGTAAAGGAAGATCTGCACCAGACATCAGATGATAATAATCATAATGGCCGGGTATAGATGCTTCCAACAAGCGAAGCTCACATTCAATCTGAGAAAAATCTCCCCAGCGTACATCCACACGATTTGAGAGCACACAAAGCTCAGCATGCTTCAGTTGATCTTTAAATTGACCAACATCAACCGCGCCGAGCTTTGCATCAAGATGCAAATAGATGACATTCCGACCGTCATCTAAGCATCGGAGTAAGGCTCGTAACTGCTCAAAATGGTTATGAGCCATAATAAGATAAGCGTGACGTGACATTATTCCAGGGAATCCACGACGGACTGAAGATAGTCAAACGAAAGCTTACGCAGAGGCTCAAGCTTCTCCGGCAAAGTGGAATAGTCAGCCGGGGCAAACAGGTCAATCTTCGACAATTCAGAAATCGTACGATACCGCGACATCAAGCCAAGCTGGGTCAGGAAGGAGCTCGCACGATCATCAAGAGACGTCTCGCTATGCTTGCTCCTGATATACCAGAAATTCTTCCGGTACAAGGTACCGAAAGCCGTACCATGGAAGGAGCTGGTGATGAACAGCTTCGCGTGCTTAACCATGTTCATGTACACATCGGGACCATAGGATTTAATCAAACGGATTCCGTTGCGCCAGCACATCTTCAATGTCCACTCCTTGGCCTCCATGAAGTACACAGGCATTCCAGTCCGCTTGGAAACCGACTTGAGAAACTTCTGGACCTCCTCAGTGATGCTGAAGCAATAGTAGAAGATATAATCTCCCGAAATCACAGGACCATTACCGATATCAACGAGATTTTCCCATTCATCGACATCAATCAGCATAGTGGGATCAAGACAGATGGGCACCTCAACACCCGTGGCAGCTTTAATCCACTTCTGAGCGTTTTTCTCACGCACGGAAACCTTGTCAAATTTGGCAAAGTAATCCTCATAACGAGTAGAATCACCCTCCAAATCGAATGGATTATTGGCACCAAAGCTTACTGCATAAGCAAAGCGAGGACGATCCTTCACAAAGGAGAGGTAGTATGCATCATCAGCATCGATACACTTAATGTTCCATACCTGGTCACTACCAGTAATGAACGCCTTATACTTGTCCGAAAGAGGAACAAGCTCGCTGGAATCCGAATATGAGCGATTAGAAAGGTGGAAGTACTTCTTCTGAAAGTCTTCATATGCTTTGTATTGACGCTTCATTTCCTTCATATTCGTAGCCCAGATAAGACCTTTAATCGCCTGCTTCCAATTCCTGGGCTTAGGGATGGGAGCATACATGTTGCGCTGCCCACGGTTGGAAAAATCAATCAACTCGGTTTGTTGATGAAAACGATCCTCCAGCACATGCTGCAGAGCAAGAGCCTGAAGCATAGAACCATTATTGTGTGAAGCATGAAAAGTCATCATGCCGATCTTGCCATTCGAAGTCATTACTATTTCTCCTTATCTCTTTACATTATTACTTGAGATATATTGAATATTTTTATCAAAACTTGGGTTATTAAAAAAACCGCTCAGCGCCACAAGGAATATGATCATATATATGTAATTCTGCATAACACCGGCCCAGAACAATGTTGTCTCGAACATCGCAGAATACATATACATGATGGCCAAACTTAAGAAAACCTTTCTCAGAGCATGGTTGGCCACCCTGTTCAATCCGACGAAAAGTATAATAATCATAGTAACATAAAATACACAACCAAGATACCCTGATGTGATTAATACGTAGACATAACTATTATCCAACCAATACGTCTTATACGGAGTTTGATTTAAACCATAAATTTCATTCGAGGCCAATCCCAAACCAACAACCATACGCCCACTTTTCAAAAAGGTGGGGAGAGCAACTTCAAGCAGTGTTTCTCGATTGGATTGATTTAATAAATCAGAGAATGATAACCCGGTTAATCCATACGAAAAGAATAGAACGACAATAATTGCTATTGCACATTCAACAAAAAATCGAACCCTTTGACCTATTTTACTTTCCCTAAGCATCATGAAAAGATAACAAAGGGAAAAAATAATAAATCCCGAAATCGCATTTCTTGAAGCGCTGCCAAACAGCATTATGACACTTACAAGCAAGGTCAGATAATTAATCCACTTATTGCCAAAGGGCATTCGGTCTCTTTTTCGCAGAATTATCCAAATCATCAAATAACATATGCAAAATGCACCTAAAGCATTGTAATGACTAAATCCATATGTCACTCGAGCCCGTTCAGAATCATTGAAAACAGTAGCCACATTCAACTGTGCTATATCTGTTATATTGGTGAGAAACTGGAAAAGAATGATAAAGGAAAAAACATAATACGCTGTCAGTAGCACCCCATCAAAAAGATGATAGACACATATCACAGCTACCGTAGAAAACACTACCAAAAGGAATAGTGTCTGACGCATAAAAATACCATTTGTATATTGCGCCAGAGGAGGATTAATAAAAACCTTGCCAAATACAACTATATAGACAGCAAGAAGAATCGAAAGAAACGTTGATATATGAAATGTGCCAAACTTTTCATTCCTCTTGATCTTCTCAAATGCATACAACATAAACATACATCCGGAATAGGCAACCTGAACAACGGTTGTATTAAGAGGAATGAAATTCACCGTTGTCGTAATAGACGCACGGCTCAATAGCAAAAAAGCAAAGAGAAAGAGCGCGATTGTTTTTTCTGTAATGCGCGTGTATAGAAGCTTCTTCATAAGATCACCTCCTTCTACCCCTTTCTATGAGCAAAATCAAACCCTCTTCTTCTTCCTATAAAGAAGGAAGACCTTATCATAAAGAAGAGCATTTAACGTAAACAATCTAAACTGGATCTTCTTGGATCGCGAAAGATAACTGGCATTACGGATATAGGACCTATTATCCAGAATAATTTCTCGGCAATGATTCCGGAAGGATCCGGGACATTGCACCTTATTCTTCAAGTAGGAATCGTAAACAGTCAATGCAGCTGATGCATATGATACATGGCCAATAACAGCCAGATTAGGATAATTCTTATCCAGAAAGACCATCTGCTCATAGGCAGCATCAAGAAAATCATGATTAATCTTCTTGCTTTTGGTAATGCTGTTGGCACGCTGAAAATAGTTGTAGCATGCATCGGGAACGTAGGCGACTCCCTGAGCAAGGTCAAACAGTCGATACATAATGAAGAAATCTTCACTTAATTTACCGACAGGGAAGCGAATATCAGCAAATAATTCTCTTTTATAAAGCTTACTCCACGCTCCCATATCAAATAGTCTAAAGGTATTCATCTCCTCAATAGCCCAAGGAAACTCAAAAAACTGCTCTGGCTCGGTATTGGCCTTGGCGATAACTTCTCCATCATCAAATACATAGTTGATGCCGCATACCGCAATATTACAAGAATACTTCAAGATCGCTTGAAGAAGCTTCTCATACATATATGGCTCGATATAGTCGTCACTATCAACAAACCCTATATATGTACCTTTAGCAACGTCAATTCCCGCATTTCGAGCAGAGGCTAAGCCTCCGTTTTCTTTGTGAATGACTGAAATACGCTTATCCTTTTTAGCATAATCATCACAAATCGTAGCCGAACCATCTGTTGAACCATCATCTACGACAATGATTTCTAGATTGGAATAAGTCTGGCTAATGATACTATTTAAGCATTTCGTCAGGAATTGCTTCACATTATATACAGGCACGACTATGCTAATTAAGGGTTGAACATCCATTGCACAATTACCTCTCACTCAATTGCCCTATACCTATTCTGTGGCCTTATACAAGGCTAAGGTTTGATCCACTACTTTGTCCCAATTGTATTTTTGGGTGATGTAGTTGGCGGCGGTCGCTTGTAGCTTCGCCACACGGGAAGGGTCAGTGAGCAAGTTGCTCAGTTTGGCAGTGAGATCTGCAACATCACCCTTGCGGAAGGTAACGGCGTGGTCTTCTACTACCTCGGCGCATTCGGGGATATCGGAAGTGAGGCAACAATTGCCATAGCTCATGGCTTCCAGCAGACTCATGGGCATGCCTTCGAGATCACTAGGCAACACATAGATATAAGCATTGCTGTACAACTCCGCAAGTTCCTGGCCCTCGATAAACCCAGTCAACACGATGCGAGGATCGGTAGCCGCAGCAGATTGAATCTGTTCATAGTATTCAGCGGAATCGGAAGATCCACCGGCGATGACCAGCTTCTTATCAGTATCCAATTGCTTGAATGCCTCGATAAGATAATGCACACCTTTTTCTGGCACAATACGGCCTAGAAACAGCACATACCCGTCTTTCACCAAACCATATTTCCGAGTAATCTCATTGGCTGGAACAGACTCATTGCGTTCAATGCCATTGGGAATGAATCGCACATCACGCCCATAGGTGTCTTTGAAATAGCGCTGCACGTTGCGGCTCAGCACAATCACTTCATCGGCACAGGTAGCGGCGGTACGCTCCCCTAATTTCAGATACGTAGAGGCGAATTTACCCCATTTGGCGCGCTGCCAATCTAGACCATGAATCGTGGCCACTGTACGAATACCGAACCAGTGCGCAAAACGCAACGGCACGCACGGCCCTTCCGCGTGGTAATGAATCACATCAGGGCGGGCCATAATAGCCTTTACTGTGGCAAAGAATGACGAGGTGAGCGCGGCCAGACCTTTTGCATCGATAGTGGTGACAGGTATTACCTTCACTCCGCGATACATGAACGGCTTGCTATTCTGGTTCGACGCATTATCGAACACCGCACCGGCAACATTATGGCCTTTGCGGTTAAACGCTATGACCTGCTCCCCGCGTGCAGCCATACGTGTAGCCAGTTCGTCCACAACAATCTCGATGCCACCTTCGCGAGACGGAATGCGTTTGTGGCCGATGAACGCGATCCTCATGGCCTCAGTCCTTCTTCATTTTCTCGCTCTTTTTGTGCTGGATTTGGCGCTTCCTGCCGTTGTCGTCGGACTCGTCACCGTAGTAGTAATAGCCACCCTTCTGGGGCTTCTCCGTCTCGCCGTAATTCATGGCCAAGCCCACGGGATCGATGCTCAGTGTGCCCAGTTCGCGCCCGGTCTGCCGGAGCAGTTTCTTTTCCGTCACTCCCAAGCCGGCCACCAGCAGCAGTTCCGGCCCTTCCTTGGCGAATACGGCGGCATCATTGGCCACCTGCATGGGGGCGGTATCGATAATCACATAGTCATAGGCTCCGGAAACCTGCTCAACCAGTGCCTTCATAGCGCGGGAATTCAGCAGAATGCTGGGGTTCATGGTTTGTTTTCCAGCAGGAAGCACGTGGAAGTTCGGCTTCCAGTAGCGTTGAATCGCATCATGCGACGATACACGGTTGGTAATCAGATGGGTCAAGCCCACTGCGCCCTCAATGCCTAGGGCCTTGCTCACCGAGGGGTTGCGCACATCGGCGTCGATCAGCAGTACCTTGCTGCCATTTTCGGCAAATGCAGTCGCCAGGTTCACGCTCAGCGTGGTCTTGCCTTCGGACGGGCCGGTAGAAGTCACCACAATTACATTGGATAACGGCTCATCGGGCAGCACGAACATCACATTGGTGCGCAGGCGTCGAATCTCTTCTGCCTCGCGGGAGGCCGGGCGGGAGATAATCACCGGCGACGTACCGGCATAAGCCTCATTGCGGCTCAGCGACCCCAGTACGGGAGCATCGATAACAGCAGTAACATCCGAATCGCGGCGAACACGGGTGTCCAGCAAATCCTTGATAAAGGCAACCACGATGCCGAGAATGACACCAACCGCAAGACCTGCCGCCAGATTGAGCTTGACGTTGGGTGAGCTGGGGGAAGCCGGAGCGTACGCCTGCTGCACCACAGTCAGGTTGACGGGAGAGATGATCTTATCGCCCTCATCGCTGTAAATCGTGGAAGTAACCTGTTTTCTCAGGTTTTCGGCAACCGAATTGGCAATGCTGGACGCCTGCTTCGGGTCTGGATTATTAACCGAAATATCCACCAGCATGGTGCCATCCGGGTTGGAAGCGGTAACGCTCGCAGCCAATTCCTTTACCGTGGTGTCAAGACCCAGATCGTCAATAACCGGCTGCAATACAGACTCGGTTTTTACCAATTGCGGATACGTTTGAATCTGGCTATTGATGTAATTGGCGCCAGAGCTCAGCTCGCCTGCATTGCTGGATGCGCCCGACGCAGCCGCTGAACTGCGATAAGTGGCCAAGAGTTCGGAAATTGCGGTGTATTGCGGAGTGCGGGTAAAGGTGTACGCGCAGATTGCCACCATCACAATAACCAGTGTGACTACTGCGGTAATCACATGCTTTCTTACCGCATTGAATAAATCGAGAATGGTGACTCCATTACCATCCTGCACCTGTTCAGCTTCATCCACGGCTATGCTCCGTTCTTCCTTATTCACGGTTCCACCTTAATGTATAGGGGTTGCCCCTTTAATCAACCAAGGGGGTCTGTCTCAAAATCATTTCATTTTCATTGGCCGCGGGACTGGCCAGCACATGCACCGTGGTCTCGAAACTTTCCCCCGGCCGCAATGTCACGGTTTTCACACCCACCGTCAGTCCATCGTGCACAGCGAACTGATCGAAATCCTGGGTCCAATCCACAATGCGCCCTTCATCGGGGGCGTAGACGTACAGCACCGTTTCGATCTCCCCCGTACGGGGGTTGCCGTTATGGTCATAGCCGCGCAACAGATCCGGAGCGGCATTCACCTCGGCGGCATCGGCCGTATTCGTCAGTTTGATGTGAACGGTGTATTGCTTGGCGCCACTGGGATAGGTTTTGTCATATGTACTGGTCACTTCACGCTTCAGGTACCAGTCCATCTTGCCCATAGTGGCATCGTTGAAGTACACACCCGTAACCGAATGAGCCGGTTTCGACTGCAATTCGCCGGCGATGGTCGTGCCCGAGATACGCCGCTGCTCATCTTCATGAGCACTCCATACATACAGATGGCCGTCGGATACGGACTTCTGGAACGTTTGCACCAGCTGCTGATTCTTGCCGTCCACATTCTTGAGCACATGAGCGAAGACCTCACTGGCCGCCATCGTAAAGAAGTCGGTTTGCTCCGCCTGCGTATCGGTATCAATATAAATCTGGTTCAGAATTCGCTGCTCGGCATTGTCGCCGCTCATCACCGTGCCGTCGGAGAGCGTCACGGGGCCGGCAACCTTCAATAACCGCTGCAGGAACACCGGGTCCACGCTGATG
>ERZ894180.2144-NODE-2144-length-10399-cov-99.319509_pt1 | contig 10399 bp, 9 predicted proteins | sample MGYA00380278_ERZ894180 | MGnify/ENA primary metagenome ERZ894180 (study PRJEB32331, sample SAMN06328450) | human gut metagenome | biome: human gut microbiome; feature: stool | host: Homo sapiens | collected 2013-02-24 ...
TTGGCTCTGTTAGACCAAGGTTGACTTTTTGACTTGTATTGTAGTTGCTGAGTAGCTACAATAGTGGTATGAGAACGGGCAAGGTGGCGCGTATAGCCGATAGGGTCAGGAAGGAACTGGGCGAACTGACGCCGCAGGAGCGCGACCTTGCCGTCAAGGCGTTGCGCGACGCCCTGTACGAGGGGTTCGCGTTGGACGCGGCGACGAGCGACCCGAAACAGATGGAGGCGTGCGTGCGCTGCGGCAGCATCCGCATCATCCGCAAAGGGCGTGGACGTGACGGCTCCCAGCGTTGGAAGTGCATGAACTGCAACAGGACGTTCGGCGTTCGCACGAACCGGGTGATGGGCATGAGCAAGCTCAAAGCGGGCGTGTGGATGCGGTTCCTCGAATGCTTCGTGGATTGCCTGAGCTTGCGTAAGTGCGCCCAGCGTTGCGGAGTATGCCTGAAGACCGCGTTCCTCATGCGCCAGCGGGTCATCGAGTGCATCCGCCGATACACTCCCGTCCTGCATTCCGAGGCCGGGTTGTGCGTGCAGTTGGACGAGACGTACTTCCGTGAGAGCTTCAAAGGCAACCACACGAAATCGACCGTGTTCGTCATGCCCCGCAAGGCACACAAGCGCACCAAGGCATTAAGGAAGCGCGGTCTGTCGAAGGAGCAGATATGCGTGGCGACCGGAGTGGATGACGCAGGCCGGTCGTTCCTGACCGTGTGCGGGCGCGGCGTCATCTCCAAGGATCGCGCCATGAGCGCGTTGAAAGTCCACATCGGACGCGGCACCGACGTGCTGACCGACGGTGCGCCCGCCTACGTGAAACCGCTGGCCGAACTGGGCGCGAACCTCACGCAAGCCTCCGCCGACGGTCACGCGATCAACAGGGTGAACACCTTGCACGCCCGTTTGGAGGATTTCATGTTCGGCTTCCACGGCGTGTCCACGAAGTACCTGCAAGCCTACTTGGACTGGTTCCAATGGCTCGTCGCGTTCACCGACGGATGCGGCGACACCGGCGACGACCGATTGCTTGCCCGCCAGCTCGGCAACGGCCTGTACCGCATCCGCCGTCGCGACTACCAGCGTATGACACCACCGTACATGGAGTACTGGCAAAAAGCCGCATGACATCGTGCATACGATGTACAGTCAGAACATCGAAACATAGGACAAGGAGGCGCGTATGGCGAGCATACCCACCACGACCATGAGGATAGAGCCCCAGCTCAAAGAGGAATCCAGCCAAGTGCTCGAAGACCTCGGACTCACCCTCTCCGGCGCGGTCACGATCTTTCTCAAGGCCGTGGTCAGGGAACAGGGACTCCCGTTCGAGGTCAAGAAGGAAACCTCGAATGGCAGATAAGGTCATCCGCATCAAAGACCTCCGTCCTCAAGACGTGCGTGGCGACCGATATACGCTGCATCGCGGAAACGTACTCGATGCGTATCCGGATTGGGAGGCCCCCGACCTGATAGTCAGCGATGGGGCCTATGGCGTGCGAGGATTCCGAGGTGACACCGTGAGTGCAGATGGACTCGTGGACTGGTATGCGCCCCATGTGGCCCAATGGTCGAAACGAGCGAAACCTTCGACCTCGCTATGGTTCTGGAACACCGAGGTCGGCTGGGCCACAGTGCATCCGCTGTTGGAGGCGAACGGCTGGGAATACGTGCAACTGGTCACTTGGGACAAGGGGCTGTCGCATATCGCAGGCAACGTGAACGGCAACACCATTCGACAATTCCCCGTGGTCACCGAGGTCTCCGCCCTGTACCGTCGCAGGCTGACGCTTCCCACAGAGGATGGCGGAGTTCTCGGAGTGCAGCAATGGCTACGTGCCGAATGGCGGCGTTCCGGCCTGCCGCTCTGCCGTGCGAACGAGGCATGCGGTGTGAAAAACGCGGCCACTCGCAAGTACCTCACCGCCGACTGGCTATGGTATTGGCCGCCCGGGGAAATGGTCGAACGCATGGCCGAATACACGAAGAACAACGGCAAGCCCACCAGCCGTCCTTACTTCTCCATCGACGGGCATACCGAAATCACGGCCGAACAATGGGACTCCCTCCGTGCCGTATGGAACCATGTCAACGGACTCACTAATGTGTGGTCACGCCCACCGCTTCACGACGGAGAACGCCTCAAGGGGACCCTGCAACGCAGCGCGCCACGAGTCTACAAACCCTCCAAACAATCAGCGGCGCATCTCAACCAGAAGCCTCTGGATTTCATGGACCGTCAGATTCACGCCGCATCCAATGAGGGGGATGTGGTCTGGGAGCCATTCGGCGGGCTGGCGTCCGCATCCGTCGCTGCCGTGCTCACCGGTCGCATCGCCTATACGGCGGAAATCGACGAGGAATTCCAGAACCTGGCCCTTGGACGATTGGCGGAGGCCGAAGAGGAGTATGACACGAAAAACGCAAATGACACGATGACCCTCGAAAGAAGGCAGGCATGACCGATTACGACGGCAAGGACCGACCTGAACACTACGAGCTTCCCGACGGGGACGAACGGACCGAACTCCGCAACGGCATAGTCCGAGCATTGTATGCCCTTCCGATGCACTTCACATCGCCCATCAACGTCGAAGGCATCGAGGTCAATGACCTATTCTCAATCAATACACTGCTCGGCGGCACCATCGAGGCCCAGACCGTCATGCTGTTGAACTCCCTGCGCAGCATATGGGACCCGCAAGGCAAATGGGCGGACAAAGAATTCCGACGCTATCCCGAATCCTTCCCGGACGTAAGGCTTGTAGGCTCCAACAAGGACGATTCGCCGCTCATCGGCATCGAACTGAAAGGGTGGTATCTGCTTTCCAAGGAATCCGAGCCATCTCTACGATACAAGGCATCAGCCGACGCAGTGACTGAATGGGACTTGATCTGCTGTGTTCCTTGGGGATTGTCCAACGTTCTCAGCGGCAAGCCCGTGGTCTACGAGCCCTACGTCGAACAGGCGAAATTCGCCTCCGACATGCGCACTTACTACTGGAATCATCGCAGAGGAGACAACTCCAAACGAGACTGTGGCATCCATCATCCGGAAACCACCCCGTATCCCAAACCGGGAACGCAATATGTTGATGTTCCCAATCAAGACGGAGGAGGCAACTTTGGGCGTATCGCCAGAGTGGATGGTCTCATGGCGGATTGGGTGAACGAATCCATGGACACGCTCATGGCGGGTATCGAAGCGAAGTACTGGGTGTCGTTCTTCAAGCTATTCTCAGAAGGCAGGCCAAAAGAGGAAATCGAAGCGGAATTGAGCAACATCGCTCGCAAGGTGCGTCAGGCTGGCCGGCCCGACCACAAGGCGTCCATGCTGGAAGAGCAGCTACTCGCACATTTGAGCGCCATCGTCGATCTGTCCCTGAAGTAGACTGACATTTACCCGCTTGTTTGACTTTTCAGCACAGTTAAACAAGCGGGTTTCTGTCATATATCCTCTTAGGTCAACCTTGGTCTAACAGAGCCTTTTCTTTTGACCGGCCGGCTGACGCCTTGATCATAGCGGCACGCGGAACCCGTCAACGCCCGCGCAGCGAAACCCGTGGTTTCGACGCGTTCTCATGACGGAACCCGCTACCACCGCTAGCGCTTTCGCTTGACCATCCGGTCAAAAGAAAAATATCCTAGAATGGAAGACAACGAAAACAAGGAGGCGGACATGCCGGTCATCAGCATGTTCTTCGGAATCATCATCACCATGAACGCGGACGACCATGTTCCGCCGCACATCCACGCCAGATACCAAGGCCACGAAGCGTCCTTCACCTTCGATGGCAACCTGCTCAAGGGAGACCTCCCGCGCAAGCAGCGCAAACTGGTCGAGGCATGGGTGCTGCTGCATGCCGAAGAGCTGGAAGCCGACTGGGAGCTGGCCTTCAACCTCGAGCACCCATTCAGAATCGACCCGCTACGCTGACAAGGAGGCAACGGACATGACCATCGACTATTCAATCAAAGTGACCCAATGCGAGCCCATGCCCGGCTACAAGCTCAAGGTCACCTGCTCCGACGGCGCGACCGGAATCTTCGACATGTCCCGATACATCGACCGCGGCATGTTCAAACCGCTCAAGGACCCGCAGACGTTCGACCGCGTGCGCCTCGCGTTCGGCGTGCCCTCATGGCCCGGCGACATCGACATCGCCGCGGAACGCGTTCGCTCCGACATGCAAATCATCTAGAAGCCCACGCGCATCCGCCCCGACCGTCATCAAGACGGCCGGGGCCTTTTCATGCCCGTATGCATGACGGACATGACGCGCCACCAACGACCCACCGGCCCCGCGATTTTTTCGCGGGGCCTTCTCGTTTCCCTGCTCCAAGTGTCCAAACCCATCGCCGTTTCCACGACGGACGATTGGCGTAAGACACCGGCCGTCCCCTCAAGGCCATGGGCGAAAGGAGCGAGGAGTGAACGCGATCATCCTTCACGGCATTGCGCAATCATGCCGTGCGAAATCACTCCCAATCAATGAAATTGATATGGGAGTAGCAAGCGACGCGAACGTATATACGTTCGCTCGATTCGCGGTGCGAATCGGCTTGCCGGGAAGACCCGTACCCCATGGTCGGCGGAGCCTCCAGACCGCTCACGCGGCATCACGGACGTGCCGTCCGCACACCTCCAAGAGAGGTGAGAAATGAGCTGGGCGAACAAGCGCCGACGCACCGTACAGAAGCTCGTCACGTTCACTCCCGACGAATGGGAACGCGTCGACGAGCTGCACAAAAGAGTGAACAGGTACACGACAAGATACCGTTCGTTCACCGCGTTCGCGCGCAAAATGCTGACCGATGGCGAGATCCGCGTCATCGAAATCAAGCCGCTGACAGACCCCGAACCACTCGCCAAAGAGATCGGCCGAATCGGCGTGAACGTCAACCAGATCGCCCACTGGGCAAACGCCAACGAGCACATAACGCCCGAGCAGGTGGCCAAGATCACCACGTCGTTCGACCGCATCGAACAGCTGCTCGGCGACCTGTTCGCCGACAAGCGCAATGCCGGGAAGGACACGTGAGCATGGCCGTGGTCAAGCTCGGCAGGCCCGTGAAATCGAATCTCGGCGGCCCCAACGGGGCGATGGCATACATCATCAACCCCGCCAAGACCGACGGCGGAAGACTGGTCAGCTCCAACTACGAGCGGACCAGGACGGACTACGACGCCCTGGCCGATCCCATGCTCGAAGACAACGAGAACTCACCCAAAGGCATCCAGGAAAACAGCCGTCTGGCCTACCACATCAAGCTCAGCTTCAGCCCCGACGACCTCGTGACACCCGAGAAGGTGCACAATCTCGGCGTGGAATTCGCACGCCGGATCACCGGCGACGAATACAAGTTCGTGGTCGCCACGCACACCGACCGGCACCACCTGCACGACCACATCATGGTGTGCGCCGCCTCCCGATACGGAGAACATCTCAAAGCACATCTGCCCAAGGACATCATCGACCAGTGGCGTGCGATCAGCGACGAGATATGCCGCCGCGAGGGTCTGAGCGTCGTGTTCAACCCCGTTGTGGAGGAACAGACACGCAAGATGCAGGACGGCGAGACAGCCGAAGGAAACGTCGGGACGTCGCCGGCGCGCGATCCCGAACGTGCCGATGAGACCGCCGGACCAGGCGAGGCGACGACGCCGCAAACGACGCGACGGGCCGAGAACGGGGAGCCGCTGGAACGCCGGTACGGCATGTCGATGGAGGAGATCTACGCGGCCGCGAAGGGCATGGGCGTCAAGGACCGGCTCCGCATGCTGATCGACCTGACCTCGTCCACGGCGGAGAACTTCGAGGACTGGAAGGACATGCTCGACATACGCGGCGTGGACGTGACGGTCCGCGGCCGGCACTTCACGTACACGCTCAAGGACACCGGCTTCAAGATCCGCGACGCCAAGCTCGGCCAGGCGTACGACATGACGAACATCATGGCCGGCCTCGCCCACACGCCCGTCATACCCGTCACGTTCAACCGCCGGCTCGTCGCCAAGCAGACCAGGAAGACGATCACCGTGTGGCTGCCCGGCACCCACAGGAAGAAGAAGATCACGTTCGACGCGAAGCGCCTCGTGGACGACGGCGGCTCCACGCTGCGCGCGTTCCTCCCCCGCGACCGCGACCAGATCATCCTCGACCCGTCCAACCGGTACGCCGGCAAGACCCCGACGACCGGACTCTACCAGTGGTTCGGCGAGCCGACGAGCCGGCTCGAACCGCAGGCCGCGCCCGAACGGCTGCCGCTCCGCTACGGGGTGAGCCCCGCCCAGCAGCGCTACTACCAGGCGCAGGCGCGCCGCCTCGACCGACTGACCGGCGAGGCGAAGGCGCTGAACACGGCGATCCGATGGACCAGGCTCGCCGGCGGCGATGCCGCCAAGGGACTCGGGATGCTGCGCGGGAAGGTCCGCGAATCGCACGACGAACTCCAGGCCGCCGTCATCGCGCTGCACGACGCGATCCAACAGGGAGACCTCGACCTCGTGGCCGAGACGCGAGGCGAGATGGAACGCCGCGAGGCCCTGTGCGACCGGTACGAGGGCGAGCTATCCGCCATCGAACGGGAGATCCACGCGACCCGCGACCGCGAGCAGACGGAGAACGAGCAGCGCGAACGACAGCAGCAGCACAAGCGTGGACGGTCCATCTGAACCGTCCCAGGAAAACACCAACCGACAACAGAAAGGAAACCGCAATGCCAATCGAGGAACAGGCGGAGGAGAAGATCCAGAACGCCGTCCAGACCATCATCACCGGAGGCGCGAAGCTCATGCTCAGAATTCCCAAGGGCGTGGCCATGGCGATGCTCCGCGGCGGCATGAAACTCGCGAAGACCGGTGTGCACGCCGCCGGCGAGGCCGTGAAGGACAGGATCGACAGCGGCGAGATGTCCGAGAAACGATTGCAGAGGAAGAAGGACGGCGACCTGCACGAGCTGCAACTCGACGACTCGACCATGCGCGAGGTGCAGCACAGCCTCAGAAAGTCCGGCATCGACTACCACCTCGAACGCGCCGACCAGGGCCAGTTCATCCTGCACTTCGCCGGCAGGGACGAGGACCATGTCCGTCACGCGGTGCAACGCGCGTTCAAGGGAATGGGCCTGGACGTAGCCGACGACGACTTCACCGTCGAGCAGACGGAACAGCAGGAACGGACGACGGAAGAGATCCGAAACGAGCCAGAACCCCCGGCACGGGAGACGCCCGTCGAACCGGCGGCGAAGCCCATGCCGACGCAGCGCATCGCCTGGGACTTCGTGGACCCGGAGGTCATGGAGATGACCGCGAACAGCCTCGCCGCCCGGCATCCCGAGCTCTCATGGGACAAGCTCATGGGCGACACGACATGGAACGAGCAGGCCGGCCGCGACTTCGCGGACCGGATCATCGGCAAGGCCGCGGCCGACCCGAGCCTGCGCGACGAGCTCGACACCATCCTGCGCGACGACTACGGGCAGGGCGCGCAAACCCAGGAGCAGACACGCAGGCAGACGGCCGAGCCAAGCCGGGAGACGCCGGCAGCGGAGCCGGAAAGCGAACCGGAACCCGCGCCGGACGAAGCCCGGACACCGGCCGCGCGACAGCAGACGCAGGCCAGGGCAGGCAATCCCGGGCCGGCCGGCAAGGAGCGGAAACCGAAGCCGATCCGATCGAAGAAGGCGCTGCTCGAACGCTTTAAGACCCGGCTTAACGAGAACCTCGCCGAGCAGAAGAACCACATGCCACCCACCCAGAACAGGGACCGCACGCCCCGCAAGGGCCGCTGAAAGGAAACCATAATGAACCAGCAGGAACAGGCGACGAAACACGCCGCGATCTTCCAGGACACCATCAACGGGACCAACGACCCGACCCCATGGCCGGTGTCCATGTGGGCCTCGTCCGGCGACACGATATGGACGGCCGGCACTGCAAGGACGGCCGGCGAGGACTCGGTGGGCATGATCTACGGTCCTGGCGAGACCATCGTTCACCGGAATGCAATCGCCGGCGACGTGACCCGCGCCACCGAATCCTTCGCCATCAGACCGGCGGACGGGCAGAGTCCGATGGACGCGATGCTCGCGGGCATCGAACAGTGGAACCACCGCCATCCCGACCGGTGGGACACCGTGGCCACGCCGGGCGAGTACCGCATGACGGATCCGACGACGGGCCGGCAGCTCCCTATGGGATGGAGCGCCAGCCTCGCCGTGGCCGCGTCCGCGGCGGGACGGCTCGACCCCGACCTGCTCCAGGCCAGCCTCATGCAGAACGCGGTCGAGCACGAGCCGCGCCCCTGCGTGTTCTTCCTGGAGGATAACGGGTACGACCTCATGGTCTTCTCCTGGCATCGGAACCAGCAGGGACTGTTCGACGCGATGAGCTTCAAGCACCTGCAATACGACGACCTGAGCATGCAGGTCACGACCATCAGCCACAGCGAGGACATGAGGGAAGCCTTCCCCGCGAAAGCCATGAGCGACGGCGAGCTGCTCACCCAAAGCCGCGTGTACCGGGATGAATACCAGTACTGGCGCGAACAGGACGGCGGACCCGTCGTCCAGGGCATGACCGGCCGCGTCATGCGCAGCGGACTGCTCAAACCGGGACTGGAGCAGAAGCCGCTGCTGAATCTGAACGACGGTCGACGCGCACCGGACTGGGACGAGTTCACCGACCGGGCCGCCATCTCGATCCTCCAGGGCCGACCCGTCTCGCCGACGCCCGCGCTCCCCCAGCAGGAACAGCCGGAGCGGACCGCCGAACCCACGGCCGCGACACAGACGCCGGCCCGGACGGACGCGGCGACGAAGCAGGTCTGGCCGAACGCGTGGGTGGCGAACAGGCTCGCGCACACCTATATATTGCATGCGAAGGACGGCCGCGACTGGCCGAAGATGATCGTCGGCCTCCCCCGCGGCACCGCCATCGACGGACAGGACCTGACCGGCTGGGCGACCGACATGTTCATGAGCGCGAAGAACCGGAGGCAGAAGAGCGAGGGACGGGCCGTCAACCTCAGATTCAGACCCGGCACCCCGGTCGAACTGTTCACCGGCCGCGGCACGGAACGCCGCACCATGCAGGTCGACCCGCAGACGCTCGTCCAGGCGATCGCCGCCGCGCAGAAACGCAGCCGCGACGCCGAGCAGACGCTCGACACGGCATCGGTGGAACTCGCCTCGAAGACCGTAGAGGAATCCTGGCCCCAGATCGAACGCATGCAGGGCCGGTTCGCCGAATACCAGCGCGACGGCGCGTACAAGCCGGCCGTCGCAATGAAATGGGCGCGCCGCCTCGTCGACCGGACCGCCGGACCGGACAAGGACCGGTGGACCAGCCGCCAACGCCGCCAGGCCGCCAGACTGCTCATCCAGGAACTCGCCGGCACACAGGATCCAACGCGATCCACGGACGAGACACGGGACCGGCCGGCCGTCGGGCAAGCCGCGCCGGAAGCCGGCAGGACGTCCACCCCCACGAGCGCGAAACCGGACAAGACGACGGAACAGGCACGAGCCACCGGCACGACCGGATCGCCATCCCAGGCCGCCGACCAGGAAACGGAATCCGAAACGCCGGAACCGGCGCGCCATGACGGCCCGGAACGACGGCACGCGGACCTGAAGTCAACGCTCGACCGGTTCCGCACCAGGCTCAAGAAGAACCTCGACGGACTCAACGCAGACCCGCCCACCGCCGGCACCGATCGTAACCGCGGGCAGCGGAAAACCTTATAAGAAAGGAGAGAACCATGGTGAGAAAACGCCTATACGCGAAGCAGACCGCCTCGGTCGAATACGAGCAGATCGACCTGTTCAGCCTTCTCGAGGAGGAGCAGCGACAGGCCGACAGGACGGCGGAACAGGTGCGCGGATACGAGATAACGGTGGGCCACGCCGCGGTGCAACGACTCCGCGCACGCGGCGCGGACGACGAGACGATAGCCGCCGTGGCGGCCGAATACCGGGAGAACCGGCTCCGTGGACTCGGCCGACGGGACGCGCGGATCGCCGCCGAGAACAAGCTCGGCGTCGGTGCCGCCACGCCCGGCGAAACCACGCCGCAACCTGTGGTAAAACGTTTCACACAATCCTCCGGCACGGAAAACAACACTGAAGAAAGGAACAATGATGGACGAGATGACATGGACCGACCCGCAGCTCAAGGCGCGCTACGAGAGGAACCTCAAGGCAATGGAACAGCGCCGGGCGGCGCATCCGGAACTGTTCAACAAGTGGGCGATGCCGTACAAGGTGTTCACCCGCAGCAGCCTGCACGGGATCCAGAACATGCGCATCAACTGGCTGATGGACAACCATCCGCAGCGGTTCAGGGAGATGATGATGGCCAACGTGCTCGAGGAGCATCTGCGGGACATCGAGAGGCG
>ERZ894180.2150-NODE-2150-length-10387-cov-8.680604_pt1 | contig 10387 bp, 8 predicted proteins | sample MGYA00380278_ERZ894180 | MGnify/ENA primary metagenome ERZ894180 (study PRJEB32331, sample SAMN06328450) | human gut metagenome | biome: human gut microbiome; feature: stool | host: Homo sapiens | collected 2013-02-24 ...
AAAGTGGGATGATAATCCCACGATATGCGACTATCGGGCAGGATTGTGGGAGTGCGCAGCACGGAACAATCCGCAGGCATCAAGGTCGTGGGCTTTTGCCCCCGACATCATATATTTAACGTAAACGATATTTCAGAAAAATCAATCATAATCGGTTATTTATCGAAAAATCTCCCCATTTTCGATAAACACCACCCGATCAAACAACTCCAGACAGTTTTCCCGGTGTGTAATAAAAATTCGCGTTGCATCCGGATAAAATTTCCGAATATTATCCATAATCTCTTTTTCCGTATTGACGTCCAGCGCAGAAGTGCTTTCATCAAAAATAAAAATCTTCGGATTCCGCAGCAGCGCCCGTGCCAGTAAAATACGCTGACGTTCTCCGCCGGATACCGCGTTTGCCCGTTCACCGACCACTGTATCCAAGCCCTCTGGCAGCTTCTTAATCCATTCCTCTAACTTCACAAGACGAAGCACTTTTTCCAGATCTTCGTCCGTGTGACTTTGACTGTAAAAAAGAATGTTATCCCGAATCGACAGATTCATCAAATATCCGTCTTGTCCCAGATAAATCAGATTTTTCGTCATCCAGTCACGAGAAACTTTGCGGATATCTTCTCTTCCTACAAAAACTTCCCCATCATATCCATCCAGCAGCCCTGCCATAAGGTTTGCAAGTGTACTTTTCCCGCTGCCGCTTTTTCCACAGATCCCCAGAAATTCCCCGGATTTGATCTGCAAGGAAACATCATTCAAAACCATTTTTGTTCCATAGCGGTAGCTGAGATGTTCGACCGCAATGCTGGCATCCGCAGGAACCATGCCTTGCGGCTTGCACGAAGCAAACTCCGACAGCGTCGCGTTCTCTACTCCGCCTGGCGCCGTCTTCCAGCCGCCTGACACATCTGCAACGCTATCTCCAGCTGTCACCGCGTCCGCAAACACTCCAAACACACGCACGATGTTGCTCTTTTTCCGCCGGAAATCGATATGCAAATCAATATATCCGTCCAGCGCAGGCACGATCCAGTCGTAAGCTGCCACAAAAGCAACCAGCGTTCCAGGAAGCATTTCCCCGTTTGCAATGAGCAGTCCTCCGTACAGGTAAAACAGCACATTGATCAGCAGCTCAAATCCGCCGAATACCGCTTTATTGAGCACTTTTCCGTGAAAGGCATTTCGCTGAATCCTGTATTTTTCCGACAGCGCTTCCTGTACCCGGTTCAGCTCTTTTTCCTCGCTCGCCGTCGCCTTGATAAAGAGGATATTCGACATCTGCTCCTTGACCGTCTGGTTCACCCGGCTGTTGGTTTCATTGATTTTCTGACCGATCACTTCCTGCTTTTTATTGATTTTCCGGATCAGCACAATCCGCAGGATCATGAGCGCAATCGTCAATGCCGCCAGCAGCAGATTCTGTGCCGCCATGATCGCCATCCCTGCAAACACCGTCGTGTTAATCCAGATTAAACTGCCAAAGCCGAAATAGAAAAAGTTGGCCAGCCCTTCCGTTTCATCTACAATTTTGCTGATCGTGTCCCCGGAACGGATTGCCGCAAACTCCCGCAGCAGTTTTTCCAGAAAAAATCGGTACATGTCCCGCCGCAGCGTTCCAAACGCATCCAGTATATATTTTTCCAGATGCAAATCCAGAATAATCAGCGTCGTAGTCACAAAATAAATCGAAACATTCACGCAGCTTAACAGAATCAGTATCGGGATATTTCCCTGCGGAATCGAGCGGTTGATGATCTGTTTTACAAGCAACGTCGGCAGCAATAATACCAGACTTCTGAATATGGAAGAAAAGAGCGACAGCCCGAATTTTCCTTTATTCTGGAGAATAACATTCTGAATCCATTTTTCGGAATAAACCTTTGAATAATCGTTAGAACTTCCCGGATAATCTCTCATCTTGCGCCTCCTTCTACAAACTGCTCCGAGTCCTGAAATGCCGCACTCTCCGTATATTTTTCAAAATAACGGTTCCGCCGTATCACTTCTTCAGTCTTTCCGAAATCTTCAATTTTTCCCTTTTTCAGGTATAAAATTTTATCCGCATATAGGAGCGTTTTCAGCTTATGCGCAGTATAAATAACCGTCCTTTCCTTCGCCGTTTCAAAAATAAAATCCATGACGGTTTCTTCCATCTTCGGGTCAAGCTCCGATGTCGGCTCATCCATCAAAAGCATATCGAACGGGCACAACAGGCTTCTTCCGATATTGATCCGCTGGCGTTCCCCGCCGGAAACTGTATTCAGATTTTCTCCCAGATCTCCTGCGTTACTTTTTACCACTTCCTCCAATCCAAGCGCCCTGCACATCTCATCAATTTCAGCCTCACTACAGTCGCTCAAATATCCCATATTTTTGACAATGCTGCTGTCAAACACATAATTTTCCTGCAGGATTACCCGGATATGCTCCCGTAGCTGTCGGCAGTTGATTTCTGCAATATTTTCCCCGCCAACCATTACTGTTCCTGCGTTTGGGCGCACCAATCCGACGATCATCTTTAACAGCGTGGTTTTCCCACAGCCGGTTTCTCCAACGATCGCTATTTTTTCCCCTTTTTCAATCCGAAAAGAAATGCCATCGAGCACCGTTCCGCGTTCATTTTTCAGAGAAACATCGACAAATTCCACGGTATCAAACGCCATTTCCCGTTCCGGCAAATCGTACTGTATTTCCCGTGGTGCGGATAAAAACTGCTGGAACTTTTCCCCGATTTTCTCCACGACATTGATATCGATATAGAACCCGGAATACGCCCGGATCGGTTCGCTCAGCTTCGGCAAAAGTGCGGCTAACGTCACAACGCTTCCGATGCTCAGATTTCCATGAATGACCGCAATTCCCGCAAAAATATACACCAGTGCAGGTCCCAGCGCCGCCAGCACGCGCGGAACGCTTTTGAACATATTTACCGCTACATATTTCTGCTTGATATCCTCACTCCACTGCTCCTGCAGTCCTCCGAAAACCTCCGTGCTCGCCTGCTCTGCACCGTAGATTTTGATATCTTTGATATTCTCAAACGTTTCAATAATAAAGCCCCGGCTTTTCGCTTTTACATCCCGCAGACTGCGCTCCGCATTTTCCTGCATTCGGCTGTTTTTCCCGAGCGGCAGAAGATACAGCGGATAGACAATCGCCGCCACTAAAAGCACCGGATAATAAACCCGTGCGATTGTCACTGTGCTCGTAACTGCCACAAGCAGCATGTAAAGAAACTGCGGCAGAGTGCTCACGCTGATCCGCTTGACCGTCTCCACATCGTCGGATACTGCCTGCAGAATTTCGCCCCGTTTCTGCCCGGACAGCCATGCGGTTTCTGCATGCATCAGCCGCTCCATGATCCTGTCGGTCAGGCTGTTTGCAACCGAAATAGACGATTCTGCAGTGATGTATTCCTGCGTGATTTCCAGAATTTTGCCCCCTCCCAGCGCTAAAATCAACCCGACGTTCAGCATGAATAAACCGTCTATCCTGCCCGCTGCCGCCATGTCGATAATCTTACCGATCAGAAATGACGGCATTACTCCGACAACAGCCAGTAAGACAATCACTGTCAACGAAAGGACTGCGCTGAATAAATTCTCCCGATAAATCTGCTTTAACAGACCAAGTGCTCTCTTGCAATTCCATATTTTCATGACTTCAGTAATTCTTTTGATATTGCGCATGATTACAACTCCCCCCTGTTGTGATCGGTGTCAATTTGATTATACAACCCCTCCCCGAAACTTTCTACATAGTCAGCGTTCCAGAGTCGGTTCTGTAATTTTACCACAAAACAAACAGCCTCCTCTCCGGATCATATACCGCGACAGGGAGGCTGTTAAAATATCCTATAAGATTATTCCACCTTTTCGGAAACAACTTTTCCCAAAATTTCTTCTACTTCTTCCTCACTCATCAAGAGATCCTTGGCGATCTTTTCGGGACTGTCTCCAAGCTGATATTTTCTGGTTACTAATTGCACAATACTTTCCTTTTGTCCTTCTTTTCTTCCTTCTTCTCTTCCTTCTTCTCTTCCAAATGCGCAACCTTCCAGATAAATCTCTTTCGACCGATAATTCAGCACTTTTCCTCCCATAACTTCCGTAACCTCCTTTTCTACATTGCTATACTTCGACGCCAGTTTTTCCACCACATTATTGGACAATTCACACAGTGCGCCACAGGTGATCGGCTTCATATGACCGCTTTGGCACTCCTTCCTGCAAGGTCTTCCTGGTATCTCCATCTGTTCCTTATTCAGTTTTTGTCTGATAGAAATCTCTGGTCGATCCGACCTTGAAAAAAAGATTTTAGATTCTACGGCAGGGGCGGCTCTCCCTCTGCAAAAGCCGCCTGCCATAATAGAATATATTTGATGCCAGGGTCAAAAGGTCTAAGCCCACATGAGCTTGCTCATAGGTGGGTGAAAGACCTCTTGACCCGCCCCGATAGGAGCATAAAAGTGGGATGATAATCCCACGATATGCGACTATCGGGCAGGATTGTGGGAGTGCACAGCACGGAACAATCCGCAGGCATCAAGGTCGGGGGCTTTTGCCCCCGACATCATATATTTAACGTAAACGATACTTCGAAAAAAATCAACAGCAACTGCTAGACAATACACGGTGAACCGCCGATTTATAGAGATACCAGCTATACCCTGTAAAATATAACGTCTTTTTCCTGTTTTCAAAAACAGGCGATAGCGAGTTTTTAAACCAATCTCTTGCTTCTACCTCACTTACTTCCCCGTTTTCTATCTTTGTATTTACATTCGACTGAATCATCATAAAATCAATAAACTGCTCCATAGAAAAATCATAGAATAATTCATATGTGATCTGATTTTTAATGTGAAAATAATCCGGCAGTTCACTTTGTTTCCACGTGTTTTCGTTTCTGGGCGGTTTGGGAAAGCGCTTTAAATATTCCTCATGATACCAGTTTGTATAAGCATCATTTCCCTGCATTTTATCTATAATCCAGAAATCATAAATCAGCAAAATACCCTGATCCTGCAGAGCATGTCCCATATTCTCTAAAAACAAATCCCTGTCAACCCAATTTACCATTCCAGCTGCAGTTACGATATCATATTTTTCTGCTGGCTCTTTTGTTTCCTCCGCTTTTGCCCTGTAAAATGTATATGCTTTATTATCCTTATATTCCTCTTTACACACTTGAATCATTTGTTCTGATATATCAGTTCCTGTAACCCTGTCGCAAATCAGGTGGAGTGCTTTTGTCGATAATCCAGCCCCACATCCTACATCCAATCCATTCCGAAAATTGGAAGTAACTTCACAATCGCTTACAAATCGTTCTATTACTTTTTTATGAAGCCATGGACGGTTCATATATCCTTCTGCGATTCTCTTTTCATCAAATGTAATTTTATCCATTTCCCCTCCAAATTAAATAATTGCCTGTAAAAGATGAATTCCCCTGCTGAGCAAACTATATTGATAATCTTTGTCATATGTTTTTTTTAGGATTATTTGCGGCATCGCTTCTTGAGGTACATATCTTAAACAATAATTCTGCAATTCCTCTATATTTATATCTGTCAGGGGATATAAATATAGCTTATACGGATTTATTACTGTAATAATTTGAAGTAACAATCTCCCTATATATTCTATCATATCAATATTTTGATATCCTTCTAAAGCAATCTCTCTAAACGTCCTATGTTCATCATAAAAATTAAATCCAACTTCTCCCTGAAATCCAAATGCACCGCTTACTGGCTTTCCATTAACAATATAACTGCTTCCAGGTCCATTTTTACCAATATGAATACATGAAATATCTCCCAATTCCTTCTGAAAACCGGAAACAAGAATATTCATATTATTTGCTACTTCTGTTTCTATATTAAATTTTTGAAAAATTTCAGTTTTTAAATTACATCCGTTTAGCGCTTCTATTCCATCCGCCATACCTATTATTCCGTCATGTATAAACCCGGGTATTCCAACTACAATAGATTTAATTTTATTGTTCAATATCTTTGTTTCGATAACTTTAAGTATTTTTTCAGCAGATATTGCTTTTTCTTCAATTTTGTCATAACTGATATTCTGTTTATATAGATCAACTATAAAAACTTCTATATATTCTCTTTCTACCTTTAAGCAAAGACTATACGCATATTCCTGATTCAGAATATATTCATTCGCTTTTCTCCCCCCAGTTTCACCGCGTTTGTCTGATAACATATGTATAATATCCTGCTCATTCAATTCATCTACCAGCTTACTTACTGTTGGAAAACTCAGTTCTGTTTTTTTTGTAATATCTTGTTTCGTATTTCTACTAAAATCCCAAAAAGATTCAAGAATGATTTTTCTGTTGATATCTTTTACCATGCTCGAAAACGCCATATTCATCTCCTTTTTCAATCTATTATTAAAACTATTTTAATAATAGATTGAAAACTTTCTTATGTCAAGAATTAAAAAGAACGTCTTCCAGCTACAAAAAAGCGCCCCGGAGATTTCTCTCCGAAGACGCTTTTCTCTCGCACCGACGCTTTTGCGCCGGCAATATCTTTTCCTGGAAGAAACGCGACTTGCGTTTTCCCCTTATGCCAAAGATCCCATCGGGTCCCAGGGCTTTAATACGATCGGCTCCTGCTCGTAAGCTTCCAGAACCTCTTTCGGCAGGTACTTACGGTTTACAACGATCTGATAGGTATACTCGTCGAACCATCTGTCTGTCATAGTGTAGTAGCCATCTCTTCCGGCATCGGGTCCCCAACTGTTCTCAACTCTCCAGCGATTGGGCTGTCCGTTTTCATCGATGTTCACACCCTGGAATACCATTGCGTGGGTCATCAGGCTCTGTCCGTAATCCAGACGCTGTGCCTTGGTCATAGGGAAGTCAGTCTGGAACAGATCTTCCAGTGCAAAAATCTTGGTATCCATAACGCCGCTCTCTCTGGTGGAGCGCTTGCCGACGTCACAGCCGAACCATACCGGCTCGCCATCCTTCATCTGTGCAATTGCAGCCTTTTTCAGCTCTTCGATCGGCAGATTGACATATCTTACCTGACGGCCTTCTGCAACGTTGCCCAGGTACTGTACAGTGTAGCTTCTGTAGTACGGCTTGTCCGCAGTCGGCGCATTGATCAGACTGATGTAATCATTTAAGTTCAGACCGATATATTTTGCATAGAATTTCTTCGGGGTCAGGCCACATTCCCGATGGAACTGCTTGTCCTTGTCACGGTATTCGAAATCAAAGGTCTTGGGCGGATTGCCGAGACAGATGCAAAGCATGTTGTAAACAACCTGCATCATTTCCTCCTTCTTTGCAAGCAGCTCTTCTTTGGTGCTGCCGGCACGGTATGCTTCCCGCAGAGTGCATGCGAACTCCCGCAGCTTTTCTGTCATGTAAGATACCATTTCGTTTGTGTTGGAGGAAATTTCGCTTTCCGGCATCGCTTCCTTCGGAACCAGTCCGTATTTGTCTACGATTGCACAGAGCATATCCCACTGTCCGCCGTCATTTAACGGTGCGGAAAGCAAATGTGCGATCAACCGGCTGTCTGTATCCTCTTCCAGAGTATCCAGAATTGTATTCAGGAAATAGTTGGATTTCTCCAGCTTGTCATAAAACAGGGTATAATTCTGGGACAACTCAAAAGTTTCCAGATTGCAGTGCTTCATTACCTGAAAACGCATGCAGTTTAAGGCTGCGAACATCCAACAGCGGCCGCTCTTTTTCTGGTTGGTAATCTTGCCCTGCTCCAGGCTGATAGAAAATGTATTCGCAATCTCTCTTTCTACGCTACTGTCTGTTGCAGCTGCATTTACGCCCTTGCCCACAACTGCATTCTGAGCAACGCGGTTTGCACGATCCTGCACAAATTCCTTTCCGTACTTTTCCAGAAGTTCCATTGTCACTTCTCTGTTCATCTTACGGTTCTCCTTTCGTTATGCCTTACTTTGCTCCTTTATGCTTCTGCCCTAAAAACATATTTATCCAGACGATGAAAGGCCTCCTGCACTCTCGAAAATGGCAGCGCCAGATTCATCCGGATGCTGTCCGGGTAGAAAAATGCTCTGCCGTCCTGCCAGATAACACCGACTTTAACACCTGCCTGCAGCAGCTCATCCATTGTCTTATGATGTGCTTCACACCATTTATGACAATCCAGATACAGCATATATGTGCCCTCCGGCTTTGCAAGCTCTACACCATCCCAGTTTTTCGTGATAAAATCATATGCCCATTCCATATTTTCTGTCAGCACAGCTTTCAGCTCATCCGCCCATTCCTGACCATCCTTACTGTAGGCACCGATCAGTCCGTGCATGGAAAAAATATTCATATTGTTATAATGAGACAGCGATGTCTGCTTGTCCATCCGATCTCGAAGATACTGGTTGTATACAATATGATAGGAACCGATCAGTCCGGCAAGATTGAACGTCTTGGTCGGCGCATACATTGCAATCGTTCTGTTTTTTGCATCCTCGGAAACCGTCTGTGTCGGAATATGCTGACGATTGCCCAGTGTCAGGTCTGACCAGATTTCATCCGAAATAACGATACAGTCGTTTTTACGATAAACCTCCATCGCAGCTTCAATTTCTTCCCGTTCCCAGACACGTCCGCTCGGATTGTGGGGAGAACAGAAAATTGCCAGATGAATATGGTTTTCTTTGATCTTTTTATCCATATCCTCATAATCCATCCGCCAGATGCCCTCTGCATCCCGTTTCAGCTCGGTATGTACTGCCCGGCGTCCATTATTGTTCAGGACGCTGGTAAATCCGGTATACGTCGGAGAATGAACCAAAATTGCCTCGCCCGGTGCAGAAAATGCCTGCAGCGCGGCAACAACACCGCCCAGCACGCCATTTTCATAACCGATCGCTTCTTTTGTCAGCCCTTCAACGCCGTTGCGGACCTTCTGCCAATTGATGATGCTGTTGTAATAGTCCTCGGACGGATTGAAATATCCGAACACCTGATGCTCCAGACGCTTCGTGATCGCCTCGCAGACAGACGGCGCTGTCTGGAAATTCATGTCCGCCACCCACATCGGAATCCGGTCAAACCCCTCTGCAATCTCTGCATTCGGCACCGGAATGTTTTCCCACGCGCTGGAATCCTTTCCCGTTCTGTCGATCACTGATGTAAAATCGTACTTCATGTTTCTTTTTCTCCCCTGAATGAATTGTAAATTCTGCCTGGCCTCCGCCTGTCTCAGGCTACGTCGACTTTTTGCTTCCCTTGCATTCCATAATTGGCTGTTACTTTTTATCTGTAAAAAATCGCGTTTCCCCTATTAGCCTTTCCCAGTGGTTTAAGCATATTCCTTTTGCAGTGCCATGTCAAGCGAGCACAAAAACCACACAAAAGCTCCGCTTCAGTCCACGTCTGTGCTGACGTTTTCCATGCCACACATTTTTCTGCCACGATAAAACGGGCTGCCTGTCTTTCGACAAAACAGCCCGTTTTCCCTGTTCATAATCTCTATCGTAAATTAAGCGTCGATTTCTTTATCTCTGATGTAATCCATAACATCGCCGACGGTTTCCAGCTTCTCAAGGTCTTCGGAAGGGATCTCAACATTGTAAGCTTCTTCAAATGCCATAACCAGTTCAAACAGATCCAGTGAATCTGCATCCAGATCATCTTTAAAAGAGGTTTCCTCTGTAATTTCAACATTGTCCAGATTCAGCTGCTCGCGGATAATGCCTGCGATTCTCTCTAACATAATACTATCTCCTTTAATTCCAAATCATATTTCAGTGAATTGACATTCAAAGTATATTATCCATCCTATCAGTTGTCAACTGTTTTCCAGTATTTTTTAAAGTAGGCTCTGATAGATGTCGCGCTTGCTCACGCCCCTGTCTTTTGCCGCTTTTTTCATGGCTTCCTTCCGGTCAAAGCCCTGGCTTTCATACAGTGCAACATGTTCCTCCACCGGCATTTCCAGCCAGTTTTTCTGTGCTTCCTGCTTCTTTTCCTCGTAGCTTTTTCCCTCGATCACAAGGACATATTCTCCCCGCGGATCATTCGTTTCGAAATAGTCCGTCGCGGCAAAAATCGTCGTCGGCATCACCGTTTCAAACCGCTTTGTCAGTTCACGGCATAACGTAATTTTCCGGTCGCCCAGCACCGCCGCAAGCTCCTGCAGCGTTTTTTTCAGATGATGGGGCGCTTCATAAAAAATCATCGTCCGGCTCTCTTCCCGGCAATCCTCCAGGATTTCGGTGCGCTCTTTTTTATCCGGCGGCAAAAAACCTTCAAAGCAAAACCGTCTGGTCGAAAGCCCCGACATCGTGAGCGCCGTGATGCATGCAGCCGCACCCGGCAGGCTCGTCACCCGGATTCCTGCTTCCAGGCACATCCGCAC
>ERZ894180.2151-NODE-2151-length-10385-cov-9.809874_pt1 | contig 10385 bp, 5 predicted proteins | sample MGYA00380278_ERZ894180 | MGnify/ENA primary metagenome ERZ894180 (study PRJEB32331, sample SAMN06328450) | human gut metagenome | biome: human gut microbiome; feature: stool | host: Homo sapiens | collected 2013-02-24 ...
GTGCGATACCTGTATGATCTCGGGCATCGTCAGATCGCCCGCGTCGGCGGTCCCGAATCGCTTGCGCACTCGTATATTCGTGATTCCGCCTTTGCAGATGTCGCTTCCGAGCTGGGCATGCGTTACCGCTGCCTGCACACCGACTACACGCCGGAGACTGGTAGCGAGGCCACGAAGCGTTTGCTGTCGTTCCCAGAGCATCCGACGGCGATCATCTACGACAATGATGTGATGGCGTTGGCCGGCCTTGGCGTGGCAGCTTCGCAAGGTATCAAAGTGCCGGAGGAAATCTCCATCATGTCGTGGGATGATTCCTTCATGTGCACCGCGGCCTATCCGAATCTGACCGCCATGGGCCGTGATGTGGTCGATACCGGTAAGCAAGCCGCCGGATTGCTGCTCAAGCTGATCGACGGTGAGCGCGTGGGGCATCTGATGGAAGGGCCGTACGAATTACGTGCCCGCGCTTCGACCGGTCCCGCTCCGGCAGCGGAATAAGATGCGATGATGAATTAAAAAAAAAATTGCGATTGCGCATTTGCTGCGGCAACCGCAATTTTTTATTCGAGGGCGAATGTTTTGCGTACGAGCATCATCTGCAGATAGAAGCTCGCTCCGGCCGCGACGAGAATCCACAATAGGGGGATGAGCATCAACGTCTGCTGCGGTGCTATCAATACCACGATAATCGGCCAGATGTCCAGCAAAAGCACCGCAAATGCGATATGAGGGCGCATCAACGCGAGTTTGACGGATTGCTTGATTTGCTCGCCCACGCTGAGTTTGCTGCGGCCCGACAAGGGCAGGATGAAGGCGAACAGCGAGCCGATCACCGCGATCACCGCGAGGGTCACGCCATACAGGATCGCGACGGTGTTGCCGGACTGTGTCGACAGATACCGCAGGTCGAACAGCGCGAGTCCCCAGAACAGCGCAAGAATGGCGGTCAGTGCGAGATTGGTGGGGAAGCGGCGCTTGAACGCGGCCCAGAAACTGCGGAAAATGCCCTTGGATGAGCCTGTCTGCAGTTCGCGTGCGACTTCACAGGCGGCGGATGTGGACGCTCCGATCGTTACGATGGGGATGGAGAAGACCGTCCATGCGACGCTGATCATGGCCATGTCGCCGATGGTGCTCATCAGATCGTTGAAGGGATTGTCTTGACTGAAGATGTTCGCCATGGTTCCTCACTTTAATGCATGTTCGTAATTCGGCGGAGCGGCTGCGTTGGCGTCACGCCGTTTTGCAATACTTAAGCGCTTAATATATACTGAATCCAGTTAAAAGTCAAAAGCCTGAAAAGCTGGGCAGGTGTGCCTGGCTTGCATTTTCCATACCCGAAGGAGACGACGATGTTTGATCAGGGACCCCATGCCGTGCTGCGCCGAGATGGCGTGTGCATCGTGCTGAAGACCCCTACCGACGAAATGCCGCAAGTCGAATACTGGGGTGCTGACTTCGGTCTTTCGCCCGACGAAGCCGCGCTGACCCAGCTTGACGCCATGACGCTGAGAATCACCCCTCCGAACGAAAAGCCCGACGCGGCCCTGCGTCCATCGCTGCTGCCACAAGGCGCCGAAGCGTTCGCCGGCCGTCCGGGGCTTGAAGCCTACCGTGGCGGACGCCCGGTGTTCGTGCGCTGGACTTCCGTGACCACATTCCTTGCTGCGGAAGATCGCGAAACCGAGGCGACGGCAATCACCGTCGCTGCGGAAGATAGCGTGAACAAAGTACGTCTCAATCTCAAGCTTTCGCTGAAAAAGGGCGGACTTGCGATGGTCGAACAGACCGTCAGTAATATCGACGGTGCGAATGGCGGCGAAAACAGCGAAAACGAGCCATTGACCGTCAATTGGCTGGAATCTACTATGCCGATGCCCCGTCGTGCAGACACGCTCACGCAATTCACCGGTCGTTGGCCGCTCGAAAAGCAGCCGCGCACCGCCGCCATGCCGTCCGGGTCCGTGACGCGCGAATGTCGCCACGGCAAAACCAGCCATGAAAGCCCGTGGATGTTCATCGCATCCGACGGCGAACCGAAGTGGGCGAGCGGCGAAGTATGGGCCTGCCATCTGGCGTGGAGCGGCAACCAGACGTACCGCATCGACAATCTGCCGCCCCATGAAACGCTGATCGGCGCCGGCGAACTGCTCGGCCCCGGTGAAATTCAGCTTGCGGCCGGCGAATCGTATGAGGCTCCGCAGGTCTGCTTCTCATACTCCGCAACTGGTCTTGACGGCATGGCCGCACGCTTCCATACGTGGCTGCGCTCGCTGCCGAAACATGTGTCAAGCCCTCGTCCGTTCACCATCAACACGTGGGAAGCGGTGTATTTCAACCATGACGAAGCCACGCTCATCAAGCTGGCCGACCGTGCCGCAAGCATCGGCGTCGAACGTTTCGTGCTTGACGATGGCTGGTTTCACGAACGTCGTGACGACACCAGGGGCCTCGGCGATTGGGTGGTCGATCCGGAAGTCTGGCCGAACGGTCTCGACAATCTCGCTAAGCATGTGCACGACCTTGGCATGCAGTTCGGCCTGTGGTTCGAGCCGGAAATGGTGAACCTTGATTCCGACTGCGCCCGCGAGCATTCGGATTGGATTCTCGCCGCGCCTGAAGCGGTGCCGTACCGTGAAGACGTCTCCTACCGCACCCAGTATGTGCTTGATCTGGCCAATCCGGCCGCCTACGAGCATGTGCGCGGGCAGATGGCGGCGCTGGTCGAGCAACTCGGCATCGACTACATCAAGTGGGATCACAATCGTGACGTCACCGAGCCGGTGCATAACGGCCGATACGGCCTGCATGAGCAGACGGAAGCCTGCTACCGGTTGTTCGACGATCTGAAATCGCAATTCCCGAAGCTGGAAATCGAAAGCTGCTCGTCTGGCGGCGCTCGCACCGATGCCGGCATTCTGCAGCATGCCGATCGCATTTGGGGATCCGATTCCAACGATCCACGCGATCGCGCGGACATTCAGCGTTACACCGAACTCGTGGTGCCGCCGGAAATGATCGGCGCGCATGTCGGCCCGTCGCCGGCACACTCCACCTGGCGTGCCACCGAATTGAGCTACCGCGCGGCCATTTCGCTGGAAGGCTGCTCCGGCTTCGAATGGAACATTCTTGAATGCTCCGATGACGAGGTTGAGCAGCAGCGCGCATTCGTGTCGCTGTACAAGGAGTTGCGTGGAGTGCTGCACCACGGCACGGTGATGCACGCGGACTTCAAGGATCCGGCGCTGCGCGGCCGCGGTGTGGTGTCCGACGACGGCAAGCGGGCCGTGTGGGTGGTGGCGACCGTCACCAACCTGCGTGACGTGCTTACTGAGCGCCTGCGCATGCCGGGATTGGACCCCGATTGCATGTACCGTGTGCGTTTGCGCGACGAGGTCGGCGAGGTGCGTTGGGGCTGGAACACCCCGCAGTGGATTTCCGCGGCGCAGATGGACAGCTTCAAGGTCTCCGGCCAGTTGCTGGGCGAAATCGGCCTGCAGGTGCCGCCGCTGTGGCCGCTTGAAGCCATTGTGCTTGAGGTCGAGGCGCTGTAATGCGATTGCCGCGCTGAAATCGGCTTTGCCGAGGTGTTGCTGAAGCTTCGCCGAAACCGAAAAACGGTACCGTTTTCAATCGACGGTACCGTTTTTTCAATTGAAGGTACGAATCTGCAATGTACGTCGCATAATATGCGAATTATTTTGTGATAATTTGTTGGAAAATGACGAAATAGATCCGGCAATCCTCATTATCATTCGTTCAGATAATCAATGAACTGCTGTGCGATGCCGCGATTCTGCGATTCCTGCACAATGCCGATGATCGCATCGGATTTTGTGGATTTCAGCGTGCCCCAACGTTTGAAATCCGTCATGGAAACGCCGAACGGTTCCGCCTTGCCCTTGCCGCTGCCGTTGTAATCGGGGTCGTCGGAATCCTTGAACCCCTTCAACGTTACGAAATCGCTGGAAAGCGTCGTGCGCTGCGATTTGGTCAGCGACGAATCAAGGTTCGTCAGATAGCCGTATCCGGACAGCTCCTTATAGGTTTTCGTGGTGGCCACGATCACGTCGATCTCATGGTTGGCGATCATGGTTTGCAGCTTGCTGATGCCGTTTTCGTCGCTGGAGAAGTAGGTGTCGATGAGCACGCCGCCCTTGCGACCCTCCGGCAGGTCGAGCTTGCTGGCGACCTGCGATTGCAGGGTTGCGGCTTCCTGCTGGCTTACGGCGTCATTGAATACCGCCACATACAGTTTCGGCGTCACGGCCGGCGTGAGGACCTGTATTGCGATATAGATGACGACGCACACGATGGCGACGGCGGCCGCGGAGCGTGCGAGCAGTTGGTCACGGAAATACTTCCACTTGCGGCCCCAGGGCAGTTCGAGCAGTGTGATGATGCGCGATTTGCCTTTGTATTCGTTGGCTGAGGCGAGCGTGCTGATGGCTTCGGCCTGCTGGCTGTTGATTTCGCCGCCCTTGTATGATTCCGCGCTCATTGCCGCCTCCTTGCTGCAGTAATCCCGCTTGCCGATACCCGCCTAACATCGTATAGCGCCAAGCTTAAGAAAAGCTTAAGCGATTAAGTTTGGCAAGTCAACTACGATACGGAAGCGAAATTTGGAATTTGAAACGTGCCGGTCGCGGAATACGCAATGAAAAGCGGGAATCGTAGATTGGAAATCAAAAACTGAAATCTGAAATCGTAATCTGAAATCAAAAAGCGCCCGTGCCCCTCGCTTGAGACACGGGCGCATTGTTGCCTTACGACTTCAGGCGCGTTTCTGTGTGATCTGATAGGCGGCGAACAGCACGACCAGCCAAATCACGCCGGCGACCACGGCGATGCGATAGCTTGCGGAGAAGCACATCAGCACCACGACCAGCAGCATGAACGCGATCACCACATACGGCGTCACCTTGGCGAACGGCAGCTTGAAAGCGAGCTTGTCAAGTGCTTCCTGGCCCTTCAATCCCTTCAAATCATTCGGACCGTCGCCGGCGGCGACAACGCGACGGAACTTAATTTCCGTAATCATGATCATGATCCAATTGATCGCAGCGGCGATCGTGGCGATCGACATCAAATAATTGAATGCGAAATCAGGCCACACGAACACCACGACCACGGCGATCGCAATAATGATAGCCGACGTGATCACACCCCCGACCGGAACGCCGCGCTTGTTCAGACGGCCCAGATACGCGGGCGCATTGCCCTGCTTCGCCAACGAATACAGCATGCGCGAGTTCGCGTACAGGCCGGAGTTGTACACGCTCATCACGGCGGTCAGACACACGAAATTCAGAATGCCGGCGGCCGCGTGCACGCCCACCGAGTCGAAAATCTGCACGAACGGGCTAGAATTGCCGTCGATCGTACTCCACGGGACCACGGCCATGATCACGCCGAGCGCGCAGATGTAGAACACGAGAATACGCCAGATAATGCCGTTCGTGGCCTTCGGGATGGTGGTGCGCGGATTTTCGGTTTCGCCCGCGGTGATGCCGATGAGCTCAGTGCCACCGAAGCTGAACATCACCACGACCAGCGCCATCAGCAGGCCGGTCCACGTGCCGTCCGCATTGCGAGACATCAGGCCGTGGGGCAGGAATCCGCCGTCAACGGTGAACCAGTTGGCGAACGACGCGCGAATGCCCGAAGCGGTCGGCACATTCGCGATGATCACATACAAACCGCCGAAAATCATGGCAAGCACGGCCACGATCTTGATGATGGCGAACCAGAATTCAAATTCGCCGAACTTGTTCACGCCCATAAGATTCAGCGCCGCGATGGCCACCAGGAACACCGCCGCCGACACCCACTTCGGAATGTTCGGGAACCAGTAATTCACGAACGAGCCAACCACGGCCAACTCCACCATGGCCACGAGCACGTAGTTGAACCAGTAATTCCAGCCGGAAATAAAGCCGGCTCTCTTCGACCAGTACTGCGTGGCGTAATAGCTGAACGCGCCCGCCTTCGGATCCTCGACCGCCATTTCGGACAGGGCGCGCACGATCAGGAAAATCGCCAGACCGCCGATCAGATAGGCGAGCAGAATGGCCGGGCCAGCCAGCTGAATCGACTCGCTGGAACCATAGAACAGGCCGGTGCCGATCGCGCCGCCCAATGCGATCAATTGAATATGACGATTCTTCAAAGACTTGCGCAGCGTCGGCGGAACCGGCACATCGTCGGTTTCGCGCGGTTTCTTCGCAACGGTTGCGTCGCTCATGAATGCTTCCTCTTCTTGGGTGCCTCGGCAATATTCGGCAGACTTGACGATCTTGGCGATATTGCGTTCGGCAGTAGTGGTAGGTGACGCGCCTATGGTTTTTGGCATGGCACGTCTTCCCCGATTGTAGCTGTAGCGCGTGGATTCGGTTTCGTAGTGTTCAATAGTTCGATAGTCCAATAAAATGAGGGTTTTGAGAGCAATGGTTGATGCTGCTTGAACGCTGCGGGGCTGGAGGTCGTCATGGCATTCGTCAAAGACATGGTGCGTATGTGGTTGCATGCGTGGAAGCGATTCATCTCCATCGCACTGATCTCGTTGCTGGGCGTCGCCGTGCTTACGGGCATTTACGCGGGTTGCCGAGACGCTTTTCTTGCGACGGATCGTTTTTTCGACACCCAAGGATTGCGCGATATTCAGGTGTTGTCGACGGCCGGATTGACTGACGACGATATTGCCGCGCTCCGTAAGGTTTCCGGTGTTGCGAAAGTGCAGGGCGAACGTTCGCAAACCGTGACGGTCGATCTGAACGGCAAAAAAACCGTGACCATGCAGGAGATCGGCACGAATGGCATTGACCAGCCGTATCTGCAAAGTGGCCGTATGCCTGAAAGGTCCGGCGAGATTGCGGTGACGCGCAAATTCATCAAGGATTCCGGATATAAAAAGGGCGACCATATTACGGTGACGCCGCAGGATTCGGTGTCTTCTGCTTCTTCTGCGGCGTCTTCCGTGTCCGATTCTGCAGAATCGGACAACCAAACGGGTGAAAACGGGTCCCAGATGTCCGATTCTGCAGAATCGGACACGCAGGATGGCAAAAGTGCCGCACGGGTGACCGATTCTGGTGAATCGGACAACCAGACACCGAGCTTCCCCACCGAACTGACCATTGTGGGCGTGGTGCTTGACCCGCAGGATCTCACCAATCCAGACGGCTATTCGGGTACGAACGCGTTCCGTTCCTCCGCCACCAGCGACTACACGTTCTTTGCGCCGTCCGACGGTGTGACCGGCAGCATGTACACGGCCGTCACCATTCTCGTGAAAGACGCCGCCGACAAGGACTCGTTCAGTGACGCCTATGACGACACCGTCAGCGAAGTGGCTGACCGTATCGACGGGAAGGTACGCAAGAATCGCCAGCAAGCACGTCATCAGGAACTGCTCGACGCCGGAACCAAACAAATCGACGAGGCGAAAGCGCAAGCCGACAAACAGTTCGCCGCAGCGCAACAGCAGATCGACGGCAATCGCAGTCAACTCAACCAGCAAATCGACCAAATCGTCAATATGCAGGCGGGCGCGGCTGCAGGATCCCTCGACGAAACAACCCGTGAAACACTACGTGAAACGGTAATTGCCTCAAGCCCGCAATTAGCGGAAGCCAAAGCGCAACTCGACCAGGCGCAATCGAAATTGGACCAGCAGAAAAAAGACACCGAACAGACACTGCAATCCAAGCAAAAAGAGCTGGAAGACAGCATTCCGCAAGTGCGTTGGTATGTGCAGGACCGGTCGCAAATCGGCGGATTCAGCTCGCTGAAATCTGATCTGGAATCCATCCAATCGCTGGGCAACGCATTCCCGATCGTGTTCTTGCTCGTGGCGGTGATGATGAGTCTGACCGCCATGGCGCGCATGGTCGAAGAGGATCGCGGGCTGATCGGCACATACACAGGGCTCGGCTACGGGCGTCTTGCGGTCGCCTCACGATACCTGTTGTTCGCGCTGTTCGCCTGCCTGATCGGCGGTGGATTCGGCCTGATCGCAGGCTTCCTTGGCATTCCGGCGTTCCTGCTCGTCGTATTGCGAGGCTTGTATGTGATGCCGGACGTACGCTTGGCATACGACTGGCTGTACGGAACGGCCGGAGTCGCGCTGTTCGTGGTCGGCGTGCTTGCCGCAACCGTGTATGCGTGCGCGCAGGAAATGCGACAGAAGCCGGCCAGTCTCATGCGTCCGAAAGCGCCGCGTGCAGGATCGCGCATTCTACTGGAGCGTATCAAGCCGTTGTGGAATCGCATGAGCTTTCTCGGCAAAGTCACGGCACGCAACATTTTCCGCTTCAAATCGCGCCTGATCATGACGGTCGGCGGCGTGGCCGGCTGCACCGCGCTGATTGTGTGCGGACTTGCGATCAACGACACCGTTGCCGCATTGGGCGCGAAACAGTATCAGGACGTGTATCAGTACGATTTGATGGTGGTCGCGAACGATGATGACGCTGATGCGATGCGGCAGAAAGTCGCTTCGGATGGTCGCGTCACGTCGAGCATGGACGTGCGCGTTGAATCGGGTGATTTGACCGGCGATTCGGGGAGCGAAAGCATTCAGCTGGTTGCCGTGCCCGACAGTGAACGCAGCGAGTTCGGCAAGATGGTCACGTTGCAGCCGGTGCGCTCCAGTTGGGTGGACGCTGCGAAGTCGTTGTTCAGCGGGAAGTCCAGAGCGTCTTCCTCTGCGTCTTCGGTGTCCGATTCTGGAGAATCGGACAACCAGACGGGTAAAAACGGGTCCCAGATGTCCGATTCTGGAGAATCGGACGCGAATGGTACCTCCGGTACGAAGGGCGCGGTAAGTCTGGGCGATGACGGCGTGATCGTATCGCAGTCCGCGGCAAGCGCGATGGGCGTCAAAGCGGGCGGTATGGTAACGCTGACCAACGGTGACGATATGCAGGCCGAAGCGCATGTCAGCGCGGTGATCCGCAGTGTGATCGGATCGGACGTGTATGTGAGCGAAACCTATTATCGCCAGCTGTTCGATACTGCTGCATCCGGCACGTCTTCCGCATCTTCCGCGTCCGATTCTGGAGAATCGGACAATCAAAACGGCAAATCCGGTACCTCGAATGGCGCATCGTCAAACGACCAACAATTGGTGTGGAACGCCATGTATGCGAAGCTCAAAGGTTCAGGCGAATCCCAGGCCGCCTACGCGGAAAAGCTGGAAGACGACGATGCGGTCATGAAAGCCGTGAGCTGCGCACACATGGCGGAAAGCTTCAAATTCGATCTGATGGGTGCGGTGGTCGCGCTGATCGTGGCGCTCGCGGGCGGGCTCGCGCTCGTGGTGTTGTTCACGCTCGCCAACACCAACGTGTCAGAACGTGAACGCGAGATGGCCACGCTCAAGGTGCTCGGATTCTTCGACAAAGAGGTTCACCACTATGTGAACCGTGAAATGATGGTGCTCACCATGATGGGCGTGGTGCTGGGCTTGCCTCTCGGCCGTTTCGTCGGCGGATTGCTGACGGCTGCGTTGAATATGCCCGCACTGTATTTGGAAGTGGAATGCACGCCGTTGAGTTATGTGATTGCGGCCGGCGCGACCATGGCTTTCGCGCTGCTCGTGCAGTTGTTCGTGAATCCGGTGTTGGATCGTATCGACCCGATTAGTTCGCTCAAATCCGTCGAATAGGCGCATGTCTGAATGTCCGATTCTCCAGAATCGGACAACTAGACGGGTAAAAGTGCGTTACGGTTGTCCGTTTCTCCAGAATCGGACACTTAGAGTGCCGGAAAGGCTCGGATTCGCGTTTCAGTTCTTCGGATAACGGTAGTTGTGTGGCAGTTGCGTGGTGAGCTGCGGGTCCAGGCCGAGTTCCTTCAACTGCCGGTCGATTTCGCGGCGCGCACGTTTCACAAGTTCGGCTCGATATTCATCGCCATGTCCGGCATTGCTATGTGCCGCATCGCCATGTCCCATCGTTCCCATCTTCTCCAGTGCGTCCAATGTTTCCGCCATACGCTTGAGCCGGTCCTGATGGTGCAGCAGCGCACGCACCTGCGCATGTTCGCGTACGATCGTCTGCCAATCGGATGGCGTGTGCGCAATCTCCCGAACCGCGGTGACCGGATGTACGTCGGCCACCTGATATGTGATCGAGCCAAGCAGCGGCATCAGGAACACCGTAATCGCGCCGGCTGCGACCAGTGTTGACGCGGTGTCGCCTTGCATGGTGCCGACCTTCACCGCCAGTGACGTGACGGCGACGATGATCGGCAGCGCGGTCGTGCAATACAGCGCTACGGTGACGCGATGATGCGATGACAGCGGATTCTCGCGTTTGTCGAGCGATAGCGCAACATATACGGGCACCGCGCGAATCAGCATGAGCATGACGATGAACGCGACG
>ERZ894180.2159-NODE-2159-length-10364-cov-7.093608_pt1 | contig 10364 bp, 9 predicted proteins | sample MGYA00380278_ERZ894180 | MGnify/ENA primary metagenome ERZ894180 (study PRJEB32331, sample SAMN06328450) | human gut metagenome | biome: human gut microbiome; feature: stool | host: Homo sapiens | collected 2013-02-24 ...
GTCTAGGAGGTTGGGTGCGCGGGCGACAAAGTAGATGGGCCCATATGGACTGAAAATTGCAAAAAGCTTCCGCTTTGATAAGCTGGGCGCTGGAAGTGACGACACATGGGTAGGAAAGGAAGCCCCCAGGCGTAAGCGATTCCCCAATCAGTAACGAAACGTCGTACGAATCGACATGCCTCCATTGCTACCTTAAAATAAGAGGTTGAGCAATGGAGGCACGTCATTTTGAAGAATCGGCCCAATTTTGGGGCCGATTCCATATTTACATAAACACAACCGCCAGCGCCGTCGTAACAATCCCGCAGACACAAAGTGAGATGGAGCTCATAGCCCCTTGGATCTTACCAATTTCCAAGGCCTTCATCGTGCCAATGGCATGGCTGCAGGCCCCGATGGCAACGCCTTCAGCAACGGGATCTGTAATCTTGAAATGTTTGGCCAGAAAGGGAGCCAGAACGGCCCCTTCTATCCCCGTAATGACAACAGCAGCTGCCGTAATGCCGGGAATCCCGCCCCCGCTTTCGGAAATACCCAGCGCAATGGCTGTCGTAACGCTCTTAGGGAGCATGGACGCCGAAAAAATGGAGTTGGTCCCAAAAAGATGGCAAAGGGCAACGGCCGCGGCAATGCTGACAAGACTGCCAAAGGCGCAGCCGATGAGGATGGGCAGGAAATGTTCATGCAAAATAGCTTTCTGCCGATAGATCGTAAGAGCAAGCACAGCCGTGGCAGGACCTAGGAGCATGGAAATAAGCGAGCCACCGGTACGGAAATGATCCAAAGGGATGCCGGTTGCCATGAGAATAAGGACAATCATACAGGAAGACGTCAGCACAGGATTGCAGACGAGCCACCCTGTCTTTTTCTGCAGTTTGACACCAATGATCCAACAGACAAGGATGAGGAAAAGGCCAAGAAAAGGCGTGGCTGTCACGTTTTCAAGCATGACGAACTCCCTTCTTTTCCCTATGGCGCAGCATCAGCTGAACAGTCCACCCCGTCACAAAATAAATCAGCGGCGTTGTCACAAGCGTAATGACCAAAAAGGGCAGCAGATAGTTTTTCAGCGTCTCCACGTATTCCATCGTGCCCACGACGGCCGGTACAAAAAAGATGCCCATATTTTCGATGAAAAAGCGGCTTGCTTTTTCAATCTGATAGGGCTTGATGGCCTTTTGATACAGCAAGGTCATCAGGATGAGCAGACTGATGACGCTGTATGGGACGGCAAAGGGCATGATGGATGCCACTATGACCCCAACGAGACAAACGCCGAAAATCAGCGCAAGTTCCATAACGATGTTCATGAGAAAGTCCCCCTCGATTTTCTTTTCTCTCTAAAAAAATATGCGATAGATAAAAGTATACCCTATCTGTCACAAGAATAAAAGTGATGGGCCATAATTGATGGGAAAATCGCAAAAATTTCCCTCTTTCGTTTCATAAAAAAATGAGCCCCACTTTTCCCAAAGAGCAAGGGGCTCACCTTCACCTAATTGCGGCGCAGCTTCCGCAGCGCCAAAAAATGACTTACAAGATGCCCAGCATCGGTGCCACGGACACAATCGCGATACCGACAATAAGCATAACCATATCAATTTTCAGCATAAAGGACAGATACCGATCATAGGGAATCTGATAGATTTCAAGGGTCCCCATATTGGTCGCACTGGGATAGATTGCACTCGTAAAGTTAAGACCAATCGTAAAAGCAGCAATCAGCATGACCTGGCCACCAATGGAACCAATGGGAGCACTTTGGAAAAGTGCATAGGCTACGGCCCCAAGAATCGGCATAGTAATGCCGGCAACACCGCTTGTCGACTTGCATAAAGAACCCAATGCCCACATAAGCAAGGGCGGCTGCAATGGCAAAAGCCCAGCCGGGAACACCTTGAAGGGCATTCTGGATCCAGTACACGAACGTTACGCTCATACCGGCCGTTTTGCTGCCCATGATGACAGAAATCCCGTTTGCCACGGTGAGGACGAGAACAACGCCCAGCATTTCACGGGCACCGGCAACAAATTCGCGAACAAATTCCGGTTCAGGAATCTTGTTGATGGGCCCCAAGAGCAAGGCACCAACAAGGAAGACAAAGGCAAATTCATCAAAGTACCAATCGCCAAATTCCGTATAATGACCCGCGCCAAACAGTTCACCCAGGATAGGGACCTTGGCCAAGCTGCGGAAAGGCAGATTCACCACGTCCTTCATGGTGCTGCCGTCAGCAAACTTGATGGCGTCCCAAGGCATGTACCCGCAGACAAGGGCCAGGATAATGACCACCAGCAGGGTGATGGACCAAGCTTTGCGGCTCGTAAATTCTTCCATTTTGTGATCTTCATCAACAAGGGTCTTGATATCAAGACCGTGGACGATGGATCTTGTTGGATCCCTTTTGACCGTGTCGGCATAGTGGAGCATATAGACGAGCCCCACAACATAAAGGACGAAGAAAATGACAATACGCAGCAGCATGCCGCTGCCCATGGACAGTCCATCGGTTCCAATGGCCCCTACGGCAGCCCCCAAGGAAAAGGGGTTGACAATACTTGCCATATTGCCCGCCGTAGCCCCGACAAAAAGGACACCGATCCCAGTAATGACGTCATACCCGGCAAGTACAAAAAGGGGAACGACGACCATGGAATAAGCCGGGATTTCTTCCCACAGTCCATAGACCGCGCCAAATAAGGCAGAAACAAACATGAGAACGATGATCAGGGCCTTTCCCGTAAACCGTTTGAGGAGCCAGCCAATGGCCGAATTCATGGCTCCGACATGGTTCATGAGGTGCAGGAAGCTTCCAGCCATAAGGATGGCAAAGCCAACAGGAGCGGCCTTGACAAAGCCCCGGATCGGCGCCATGAGGATGTCCCACAGGCCCATGGGCTGCAGGCCCTGTCCGGTCACGACTTTGCCTTCGACCATAATGGCGTTGTAAATGATTTCCTTTGTCCCGTTATTTTTAATGACAACGGATTGAGGGACAAACCAAGTCAGGATAGCGACAACGATCAGGACTAAAAATACAATGGAATAAGAGCTCAGCATTTGTTTCTTTTTCTTTGCTTGTACGTCTGACATAAGGACCCTTCTTTCTATTTGTACGGAAACAGGAAGCAAGAGGAGGCATCAGCGGTTGAAATTCACAAAAGTGTGGATGTAGATTTTCATCGCCGTTTTATAATCATCAACAACCATATTTTCATTTGGCATGTGTTCACTTTTTTCAACGCCGGGAAGGATGATGCCGTAGGCCACACAGTTATCCATGGCACGGGCATAGGTGGCGCCGCCGCTGGAAAGGGGTTTATGCTCCGTATCACCCGTCGCTTCAACATAGCTATCCATGAGCTTTTTGATGATAGGCGAATCAAGGGGCAGATAGACCGGTTTCAACCAGTCAAATTCATGATAGGTAAAGCCGTATTCAGCCGCTTTTTGCGTAATGGCTTCAACCGCCTTTTCCTTTGGATAGGTCACGGGAAGGCGCATATCGATGGACAGGATTTCTTCTTTTTCCGTAAGTTCAATCTTACCGAGGTTGAATTTGAGCTCACCGGATGCGTCATCCTTGACATCACCAAAAATAGGTTCTGCAAAAAGATGCCCCTCCAGATTATCCTTCACAAAACGGGCCGCCTTCGTCGGGTATCCCATGGCCTCAAGGGCAAGCAGATAGCGATGGATGGCATTGACACCCTTTTCAGCAAACTGGGCATGCATCCCTTTACCAAGAATGCCCACGGTCTCCCCTTCATCGCGGTATTCATAATGAAGATTCTTCAGGGCCTCTATGAGGGCCTGCGATTTAGGAGCCTTGACATAGCTGGGAACGACGTTATAGGCATCACCGGCCTTAAAGGTGAGACCACTTTCGTTCGACGCATGGAGCGTATATTCAAGGACCCCTTTTTCAGCATGGATAAGGGGGAAAATGGAATCAGGCGTAAAACCAAAATCCGGTTTTTCCTCTTTTTCCATATAGACCTTGATGCCGCGCCAGAGGTTTTCTTCATCGGTGCCAAAAATAAAGCGCAGACGGTAATTGGGGGTAAATCCTTCGTCAAGAAGAGCTTTAACGGCATAGACAGCAGTCAAGGTTGGGCCTTTATCATCCTGAACGCCGCGGCCATAGGCCTTACCGTCGCGGTAGTTCACCGTAAAGGGATCACTCTTCCAATCATCGATGAGCCCTGGCGGGACCACGTCAAGATGCCCTAAAACACCGATCAGGGTATCGCCTTCACCAATTTCCGCCCATCCATAGTAACCGTCTGGATCGGCATACGTACGATACCCCAGGTCCTTCATAAGGGCCATGGTTTCATCAAGAACCTTCTTGATGGCCGGCACATGGGGATAGTCATCGTCTTCCTTAAGATAGCTCGGGACCGCCACAAGCCGCTCCATAGCCTTTAGAAACTGGGGAAAGTTTTTTTCCATGCGCCCATAATAGTGCGCTTTTTCGTCCGGTGTCATGATTCTGGTTCCTCCTTTTTTCAGGAAAGTCCTGTTTCGTCGAAAAATTCAGCAAACAATTGATAAAATAATCTTTCACCACGATTATATCATAGGGTAAGGGCGTCCATAGAGCGACAAAAAAGGGTTTCCTGCGTAAAAGGAAACCCTTCCTAGGGGAGTACGCGGTTCATGCAGTCCAGCGTCCCTCCCCTCTGGATTATGAAATATCTCAATCGGTTACCTGCGTCTTATGAAGCTTTCGATAAAACGCTTCAAGCCCCCTCTTCTTTGCCCTGTAATAGGGCTTTTTCCACGTTGAAAGGCCCTTTCCGAGAAAAGGCGTATAGACGCCGCCAATCCGCAGCTGGCGCAGGACAATATCCTCATAGGGGACATCGGGATTTTTCAGCATATCATACATGGTCATGAAGGCCGTTGTTCGTCCCTCACCGGCAACACAGTGAAAATGAAGCCAGGCGTCCTTAGGCAAAGTCTTTACGAAACGGCGGAACCGCTCAATTTCCCCTGCATCAGGCCACAGATGGTCTGTTGCTGTAAAGCGGACATACATCACCCCTTTTTGAGCAGCAAGTTCCGCTTCCGTAAGCACCTGACCCGCCTCCACGGTCATGGTTGAAGCAGACCTTTTATCCGTTTTGAGACGCACAAGGGTCACGTCCTGTCCCTGAAGGGCGTGGATACGCTGCGCTTCATCAGCAAGTACAGCAAAGTGTCCCTTTTCCCTGTTGGCCCAATTCCGTTTCCCATACCAGCTTACGGGCATTCCATTCACAAAGCCATGGCTCTCCTGTCGCAGGTCAACAAGGACAATAGGTCCTTGGGTTCTATTTCGAAGATCTGCAAGGATTGCATCGAGTCCTTTTTCAGAGTACTGGCTGGATCCTGAGATATGAAGCTCAGACAGTCCTTTGCAGCTGGGAATACGGGAAGAAGCTTCCTTTGCGTAGCGAGGAGGGATTGCCCGATAAGCATCATCACAGGTCCTATAATTGCGCGGAAGTCCAGGTGCATTTTCTGCGTCAAGACGCCACAGCGCGCCTTCGTAGGAAAAAGGCGCCTCAAGGGGCACGCTTTTAGGGGCCTCCTTTGCTCTGACGCAAGGAAGAGGCGCTGAAAAAGCAATCAAGGAAGCGCTTAGCATCAGTAAAAAGGGAACCTTTTTCAGCATCTTTCCTCCTATAAAAAACAAACCCCCAACCCGTAACACGAGTTGGGGAATCTTCCAAATTGGTGGAGCATAGGGGGATCGAACCCCTGACCTCAAGATTGCGAACCTTGCGCTCTCCCAGCTGAGCTAATGCCCCAATAGTTAGTATTATAGCCCTTTCCCTAAATTCACGCAAGAGAAAATAGAGGGTTGGATGACAATATTATACGACGTCGTCAGCCTGCTTCGCGTTTTTCCCAGCATCGGGGCCAATCTGGAGCCCTATTCGAAAAAGGAAAATGGAGAAAAGGCCATAACGTCGGCGCCAAACCGTGTCCTTCGGACTGGGCGACGAATTAAATCCGTCCTTAAACATGTTTTTCGGACTTTCGCTCGTAAGGAAACGTCGCTACGCTCCTCATCCACCACCAAAAGGGCACGCTTGCCTCATTTTAATGAGGCAACATGCGGCTTTTGGTTCCCCGCCCTGGTGGGGCGGCTCGACTCTACGAGTCGAGCTCAGAGGCAAAACACAAAGGCGGGCAGTGCTTAAACGAAGGAAATCGTTTCTTAATTTCATTGTAATCATAATCATATGGATAGAATGGATAAAGATCCCATCGGATAAATATTCCCCCATATCAGACTAACTACGCTAACGGATTCAACCTACAAAAAGCCCAGAACCGAACTCGTATCTACGTTCTATTTAGGGCTCACGTCACGGTCTTTTTGCCTTGGAGACGGCGAAAGCCGTTCCGCCCCGCCAGGGCGGTAAGCGCATCGCCGATCGATTCGCAAGCTTCCTTGGCGCCTTTGAAAAAGCGAAGCGAGAGATCGTGACAGGCGCTTATCCAGGGAGCGCAGAGCCCTTTTATCCCTTACATCCGCCTAATTAGAATCCGGCGGATGCAAAAGTAACGGATACGTTTTCGTGTATGACGATGTTGCAAACAATCTTTCTTAGCAGGATTGTAACAAGCAGGCTTGTTAGGTGGAGGATGAGGAGGCCGGTTTGTGGCCGACGTTTCCTTACGAACGGCTAGCGAGGAGCATTTTTCGATGGGCCAAAACCGCTGCGTATGGAGCTCTTGCTCCATAGCCGGTTGCAGGACCGTGTTATCGAAAAATTGATTCGGCCCCCTCCGGTCGGGACGCTTTGTGGCCGCGCGTTACTCTCTTTTGCCTTACGGGCTTTTCTTTCATTTGCTTTTTGCGAATTTGGCTCAGACGGGTCCAATTGCGAGGAGCCCCGCTTCCACCGACGACGACGGACCTGAGACGCCAGCAACCAGCTAGCGCAGCGACGCGGGAGCTGTTGCGCGAAAGTTCTCCGAATCGACGACGCGTGAGTTTTCTTGCGGCCAGAGGCCGGTACGTCTAGGAGGTTGGGAGTGTGGGCGACAAAGCAGCTGAGCCCATATGGGCCGAAGATTGCAAAAAGCTTCCGCTTTGATGAGCTGGGCGCGGAAGGTGACGACACGTGGTTAGGAGGGGGAGCGCCCAGGCGTAAGGGATCCCCAAACGTGAGACGGACCCTCCTACGAATCGACATGGCCCCATTGCTTCCATATATTTCAACGAAAGCAATGGGGCCATGTAACTTCATCAAATCAGCCTGATTTTTGGGCTGGCCAAAAACAGTTACGCTTTATCCTGCGCCTCCTGCTGGGCCACCAGGTCCGCCAGCGTCGTACGATCTACGACAGAATCCACGGCTTCCTGGATTTCCTTATACAAATTCAGGGTAATACATTTTTTGGCGCGGGCACAGACTGTATGGCCCGGTTCCAGACAGGCCACAGGGGCAAGGGATCCTTCGACAGCGCGCAGGATCTCTCCCGTCGTATATTCTTCCGGTGCCTTGACAAGCTTATAGCCGCCTTGGGCGCCGCGAGCGCTCTTGACCAGTTTGGCTCTGGAGAGGGCAGTAATGATTTGCTCCAAATATTTCTCGGAGATTTCCTGTCGTTCGGATACACTGCGGATGGGAACAAAGTTTTCCTTGCCATTCATGGCAAGATCCAGCATGAGACGCAGGGCATACCGACCTTTTGTTGAGATCTTCATGACGTGGTTCCTCCAAAAGCATTCTTTCTGACTCTTGCCATACCATTTTACTATAAATTTCAAAAAAAATCCATACTGTTTGATAGGAATTAAAACTGTCAGAAATTCAGCCCTTTTTTGCCATGAATTTCCGGATTTCCGCATATTTTTCCTGTAGGACACGGCGGCTTTCCTCCAAAAAGGCCGTCAGATAAGGAGCCTCGTAAGGAGCCTTAGCCGTTACAAGGTCCGTCCGGAGCGTATCCGTGATTTCCTTTACGGAAAGCGGCGTAAGGGGGGCTTCCTTTGCGTCAAAAAGGGAAGTCAAATGCAGCTGTGAACAAAAGGTCACCCCTAATTTACGCCGTGCCAATTCAAATTGGGTCTCATCATCACTGATGGAAAAAAGTGGGGCCGTAAAGAGGCCTTCCCGTTTAAGGACCTCCGTAACCCGGGAATAAACAGTGCTTCGCTTTTCTTTTCCAAGGATCGTGAGATTCTCAAAATCGTGAAGACTCACCACACTCCCCGGTTGAAGCGTGACTGCCCGTCCTTTTTTGAGATGTCCTTTTACATACTCTCGATTTCCGACAAGGTAAAGTGCCTCCGTCCCGACGGGGATGCGGTGAAACAGCGCCGACTCCGTACAGTCCACACCAAGCAGCACGTCAAGGCGTCCCTCCTCAAGAAGGGGTTCCAGCTCCCTGGTATCCCCGAGCACGGTCTCCACCGTAACGGCGGGATAGGCCTTATGATATCGCTCCAAAAGATCGGGGAGAAAACATTTGGCCCGTGCCGCATTGGTGCCAAGACGCACATGTCCCCGCGTTCCGGCTTCCCGCTCCTTTAAGTGCACCAGGCAGCGGCGTTCGATAAGATCCATTTGCCGTACGGTTTCGTAAAAAATGCGGCCCGATTCGGTGAGTGCAACGCGGGGAGACCGCGTAAAAAGCACGGTTCCAACTTCTTTTTCAAGCTTTTTGATATGTTCACTGAAACTTTGCTGCGTAATGTGGGCAAGGCTGGCCGCCTTGGTAAAATTGAGCGTCTTTGCAGCAAGGAGGAACATTTCATAGGAAGTTTGCATGGACCTCTCCCCTTTCCTTTTTTATTTTATCACAGGTTTTACCCTGTGGTCTATGTAGGAACCTTCTGTTTTACGTAAGCTCCGTTTTCGGCTACACTAAAGATAATCAATCCCGTACCACAAGGAGGAACCAGTTATGACTCTCATCGATCCCAATGCGGAAGCCTATTATATCGGTCTCATGAACGCCGCGGGCTATCGCGACAAGGACCTTAAAAAGCCCATCATCGGCATTGTCAATTCCTGGAACGATGTCAATCCCGGGCACAAACCCTTAAAGGAGCTGGCCCAATATGTTAAAGAAGGCGTTTGGGCCGCTGGCGGTGCGCCGGCTGAATTTACGGTCCCCGCTCCCTGCGACGGCATGGCCCAGCTAAGGGGTATGCAGTATGTACTGGCTTCGCGCGACCTCATTGCGGGCTCCATCGAAACCATGGTACGGGCCCACAATTTTGATGGTCTCGTCTTTTTGTGTGCCTGTGATAAGATTGTCCCTGCAATGCTCATGGCAGCCGCTTCCCTTGACCTGCCGAGCCTCTTTTTGACTCCAGGATCCATGCTCCCTTATGAGGAAAATGGCATCACCTATGCTACACCGGACCTCAAGGAGTCAATTGGAGCCTACAGGGCCGGGAAAATCGATGAAACGACTTTCTCCCGTTTCCGCCAGAATATCTGTGCATCCTGCGGTACCTGCTCCATGTACGGCACGGCAAATACCATGGCCGTCTTTACGGAAGCTATTGGTCTTGCCCCCTTTGGGTCGGCGACAATGCCCTTTTGCGTCTCCCAGAAGGTAAAACAGGCCCGTGATGTGGGAGAACGGATTGTCACTCTCACGCGGGAAAAAATCACAGCCCGCGCTTTCCTTACCAAAAAATCCCTTGAAAACGGTATCCTCCACACGTCGGCAACGGGCGGTTCCAGCAACTTTGCCCTCCACATCATGGCCATTGCCTCCGTCTCCGAGGTTCCCCTTACCTTGGAAGAATTCGATAAGATCCAGGAACAGGTCCCGGTCATCGCGAAATTTAAACCGGCCTCCCAATACAATATGGTTGACTACGGCAAAGCCGGTGGATCCCTAGGAACGCTCAAGACCATCGCACCCTTCCTTCACAAGGATGTGCCTCTTGCCATGGGCGGCACCTTAGGCGAGGCCCTTGATGCCTTTACAGGACCCATTGACCGGAACGTGATTCACGATCTGACAGATCCCCTATTTGAAAAGGGCTGCTACAGCGTGCTTTACGGGAACCTGGCCCCAAAGGGTGCCGTAGTCAAGAAAAGCGGCGTCGACCCCGCCATGTTCGTTCACCGCGGTCCTGCCGTCGTTTTTGATTCCGAAGAAGAAGTGATGGAAACCTTTCTCCATAAGGACATCAAACCGGGGTCCGTACTCGTCATCCGTTATGAAGGGCCTAAAGGCGGACCGGGCATGCAAGAAATGCTTTACCCCACTTCTTATCTGAAATCCAAACATCTGGACAAAGCCTGTGCCCTGATCACCGACGGACGATTTTCAGGAGGGACTTCGGGTTTATCCATCGGTCACATCTCACCTGAAGCAGCTGCCGGAGGAGCTT
>ERZ894180.2163-NODE-2163-length-10355-cov-6.270097_pt1 | contig 10355 bp, 8 predicted proteins | sample MGYA00380278_ERZ894180 | MGnify/ENA primary metagenome ERZ894180 (study PRJEB32331, sample SAMN06328450) | human gut metagenome | biome: human gut microbiome; feature: stool | host: Homo sapiens | collected 2013-02-24 ...
GTACATCTGGCGGCTCTCGTCGTAGCCGTGGTAGTACAGGCCGGTCTTTTCGTCCCGCATGTGCTTTTTGATATTCATGAACTGTTTGTAGCTGTCGATGCAGCCCTGCATCTTGTTAAAGCGGGTCTCGTACTCCATGTAGAAGGGCTGGGCCATGTAGGTGCCGTCCAGCCACACCTGCCACGGGTAGATGTCCTTGTGCCAGAAATTCCCCTCTTTGGTGCGGGGCTGGGTGGCCAGCTGGCTGCGGATGGTCTCGATGGCCTTGCGGTACTTTTCATCCCCAAAGATATCGTACAGGGTGAACAGGTTTTTGCCCTGATTCACGTTATCCAGATTGTACTCCTTGGGGTCGTAGGTCTTGATGGAGCCATCCTCCTGCACGAACCAGTCGATGAAGTTCTTGGAAAAGCGCAGGTACTTCTCGTCGCCGGTGGTCTTGTACAGGCTCAGGCAGGCCGTGATCATGCAGCCGTCGATGTAGTTCCACTTGTTGGGCTTGCCGCTGCGCACCTTCTCGATGTTCCACATGGGTGCTTCGGCGCTGGAATTGGCGATCAGATAGTCCACGTAATCGCCCAGCATGGCAAGAATTTCTTCATGGGTCATGGTATCAGTCCTCCTCAAAATGGCCGACATTTGCAAAGTGCAGGCGTTCGCCCTCGTAGCCCTCGATCTTCACGTTGTGCAGGTCGATCTCCTTGACATTCTCGGCGTAGATGGCCAGCTTCTTCACCAGAGGGCGGTTATCCGCCATAGCGGCCTGACCGGCCTCGGCATTGGGGTCAAAGGTGATCGTGACGTTCTTCATGGAAACGCGCTCAATGGGCTGCTCCGGCAGGCCGTCGAAGTAGCATCCCGCGAACTGAGCGTCGGTGGCGACGATGTCCTCCATGGTCAGGCTGCCCAGCTTCGGGGTGTACTCGTCCACGGGCATGGCATCGCGGCACTGCACATAGGGGCCGTGGCCGTCCGGGTCGCAAAAGTAGAACATGTTGATGACGAAGGGTGCCTTGACACCGCGCATCTCCACGTTGCGGAACACCAGCCCGTCGATGACGGCGGTGTTGCCGCGGCCACGGCGGGTCTTGACGCGCAGGCCGCGGTCGGTGTGGTCCATCAGGCACTGGGTGACCACCATATCCTTCACACCGCCGCTCATCTCGCTGCCAATGACGATGCCGCCATGGCCTTTGTCCAACAGGCAGTTGCGGATAACGGTGTGCTCACAGCTCTTTTTCAGCTTCATGCCAAGGAATACCTTGCTGGCCTTCATGGCAATGCAGTCGTCGCCCACATGGATGTTCACGCCGATGATGCGGATATACTCGCAGCTTTCGGGGTCGATGCCGTCGGTGTTGGGGGCATTGTAAGGATTGTTGATGTTGAAGTTCAGCAGGTCAAGGTGCTTGACAAAGATGGGGTGGATCGTCCACGAATAGCTGTTCTGCACCGTGATGCCGTGCAGGCAGATGTTCTCGCTGTCCACAGCAGCCACAGCGCGGGGCCGCCATGCGATGCGCTTGATCTTGGGCGTCACCCACCAGTCGCCGTTCTCGGCATCGCAGTCCAGCGTGCCCTCGCCGGTCACAACGACATCGTGCACCTGCGTGATGTTCAACAGACCCGCAAAGCTGTCCAGCGGGTTGCCCTCCCAGCCGGTCAGGTAGTATTCATCCACCTCGTTCTCGCTGGGGATCACGCCGGGCAGGATGGGGTAGTCGGTGCGGTCATTGTCGCCCAGCAGCACAGCGCCCTTTTCAAGATAGAGGGTGGTGTTGCTTTTCAGGAACAGGCTGCAGGTGCGGTAGCGGCCTGCGGGCACGTACACTGTGCCGCCCTTGGGGCAGGTGGAAAGAGCCGCCTGCAGCTTGAGGGTGTTGTCCGTGGTGCCGTCGGCCACCAGACCGTAGCGGGAAGCATCCACAAAGAAGGTCTCGGCCTCGGTGGTAAAGGTGCAGGTCAGGCTTTCGCCCTCGGCCTGCACACCCACCGTGTACTCAGTACCGGGCAGCAGGGAGAACAGGGAGAACACGTTGGTCTGGCAGGCTTCGTAGACGGTCTTGCCGTTCAGGGTAACGGTGAACGGGTGGGCCGGACGATAGCACAGGCCGTTTTCCAGCTCGAAAACAGCGCTGCGCGTCATGGAACGGATAAGCGACAGATTCATGAGAGAACCTCCTGATGGTTTTGTCTTGCCCAAATGCCTTGGGCATGGTATGATGAAAAAGAACCCTCTCAGTCAAACCCTTTGGGTTTGCCAGCTCCCCCGAAGGGGGGAGCTTTTATGGAGCGGAACGGTCAAATGCATAAAACCTCGCCCTTTGGGAGAGGTGGCATCGCGCAGCGATGACGGAGAGGGTTTTCCCTCGGAAGATGATGAGAAGTGTATTATGAGATCAGAACGTGAAAAGATCACCGGCAAGGTGGCCGCTGCCACCCTGCGGCTGAATGCGAACCGCTACGAGCTGCCGCCGGATGAGGACACCTGTTATCTGCTGCTGGTGTCGGAGGGCAGCGTGACGCTGGAATCAGGCGGTCAGAGCGTACTGGTAAACCCCGGCAGCGCCGTGCTGCTTGGCCCCGGCGGCTGCCGCTTTGCACAGACCGGCAGCGCCGTGCCGCAGATCGTGGGGTGCCACTTTCCGCTGGGGATGCTGCATGATTTGAAAAACACAGCCGGGCGGGATTTCGGCCGCCTGTTTGCGCCCGGGGAGCGCACAGTGCTGTATGCACCGGTGCAGTGGCAGAGCCGCATCCGTACCCTGCTGGAAATGATGGCCAGCGCCAGCACCGAGCAGGATTACCCCGGCCCGCTGTACCTGCTGCTGATCCTGCACTATGTGGAGCAGGAGTGCATTGCCGAGAGCAGCGCCGTGGCGCGTCCCCACAACGAAACGGTGGAGCAGATCTGCGCCTACCTTGCGGCCAATTACCGGCAGAAGTTTTCCCTCACCGAGGTGGCGGCGCGGTTCTACATCTCGCCCTACTATCTGAGCCGGCTGTTCCGGCGGGTGACGGGGCAGTCCATCGTGGATTACATCAACAACCGCCGCATCGAAGCGGCCCAGAAGCTGCTGGAAACGACTGAGCTTTCCATCAGTGCGGTAGCCGAGCAGACCGGCTTTGCCAGCGCCGCCCATTTCCGCCGGGTGTTCCGCGAGGTGATGGGTACTGGCCCACTGCAGTACCGCAAAGGACATAAGAAATAAGAAACACCCCCTGCGCCATCTACGGGAACGGCACAGGGGGTGTTTGTTTGTATCAGATGATCTTACGCTGTGCGGGGAAAGGGCTTAGCCCTTGACGGCACCGGCAGAGATACCTTCAACGAACTGGTCCTGTGCACAGAAGAAGACGATCAGCTGCGGCAGGATAGAGATGAGGGACAGAGCAAGGATCTTGTTCCATGCGAAACCGGTATCACCGTCCATGGACAGCTTGACGAACAGGGACATCGGGTACTTACCGGGAGTGCTGACGTAAAGCAGCGGACCCATGAAGTCGTTGCAGCTCCACATAAACTGGAACAGTGCGCAGGACACCAGAGCGGGGCCAAGCATGGGCACGATGACCTTGTACAGGGTCTGGAAGGAAGAGCAGCCGTCGATGGCAGCGGCTTCGTCCAGATCACGGGGGACATTGCGCATGAACTGCACCAGCTGGTAGACGAAGTAGGTCTCGGTCGCAAATGCGCAGTGCACCCAGATAGCCAGATAGAAGGGGCTGTCCAGCCAGCCGAACTTGTTGTACAGCAGGTACTGCGGCACATTCAGAACGACCTGCGGCAGGAACAGGGTGGCCAGCATGATGTTGAACATCAGCTTACGGCCGGGGAAATCGAAGCGGCCAAAGCCGTAGGCAGCCACACAGGCGGAGACCACCGTGCAGATCACCTTGGGGATGACGTAGCTGTAGGTGTTCAGCATGGCCTGCAGGATGTTGATGGAACCGCCAAAGTTGTTCAGTGCGCCGCGGTAGCCATCCAGAGTGGGGTGCTTGATCCACAGGCTGATGCCTGCAAAGATCTCGCTGTTGTCCTTAAAGGTAGCGCTGATCATCCACAGCAGAGGATAGATCATGATGACGCCGACCAGGATCAGGACGAAATACTTGAAGAAGGTCGCGATTTTATTCGATGCTTTCATTCCCATACTGGTCACCTTACCTTTCGTCAGAGTAGTAGACCCACTTCTTCTGGCTGGTGAATGCAATGATCGTCAGGATGCAGACGATGATGAACATGATCCATGCCAGAGCGGATGCCATACCCATGTCATAAGACTTGAATGCGTAGTTGTAGACCAGCAGAGAGATCAGCGTGGTGGAACCACGGGGGCCGCCGTTGGTGATGATGTAGGGGCCATTGAACTCCTGGAAAGCCTGGCAGATCTGAGTGACCAGGTTGTAGAAGATGATGGGAGTGATCATCGGAACGGTGATGGAGAAGAACTGACGCCACTTGCCGGCACCATCAATGGTAGCAGCCTCGTACAGGTCGGCAGGCACGCCCTTCAGAGCGGCCAGGAACAGCACCATGGCAGAACCGAACTGCCAGATGCGCAAAAAGCAGATGATCCACAGCGCGTAGCTGGGGTCAGACAGCCACTCGGGGCCCTGCACCAGACCAAAGGTGACAGCGCGCAGCACGGTGTTGAGCAGGCCGTCCACACTGAACACAGCCTTCCACAGAACGGCGATCGCAACAGAGCCGCCCAGAATGGAGGGAATGTAGTACACAGTACGGAACAGGTTGACGCATGCGATCTTGAAGTTCAGGATGTATGCGATGAACAGCGCAAAGACCAGCTTCAGAGGCACGGTGATGAAAGCGTACTTGAAGGTGATGATCAGCGCCTTGGTGATCTTGGTGGTGGTAAAGGCCGTGATGTAGTTGGCCAGACCAACGAACTGGGTACCGCTCTTGAAGAAGTTCATATCGGTGAAGCTGTAGTACAGCGACTGACCGAAGGGAACTGCCTTAAAGACGACGAAGCCGATGATCCAGGGGATCAGATAAAACAGACCCTGATATTTGTCCAGCCATTTCTGGAACGGGGTGCGCCCGACGGCGGGAGCATTGCTTTCTTTCATCTGGGAAATCCTCCTTTTTAAGGAATTTCGGAGCATGAGACGGACGAAGGGGTAACAGACTGGATACAGCTTTGTCAAGAATTTGTAACATATCCCTGACAAAAAAGGGGCATCTGCCGGTCGGGCGGCAGGTGCCCCTCGGGTTCAGTCAAAGGGTGCCCTTTTCTGTGCGTGACCGCACACGGCGGCACTCAAAAATGTAACTTAGCCGATGGTGTAGCCAACAGACTCCATGCCGTCCAGCAGGGTGTCAACAACGTCTGCGCCGGCAACGCCGTCGTAGTCAACGGTATCGAACACTTCCTGATAGATGCCGGTGCCGGAAGCCTTCAGGTCGTTGTTCTCGAACAGGGGATCCAGCTTGTTGGTGGTGAAGGCCATGACCTTGGCGTTTGCATCAGCCACCAGATCCTTGACAGCGCCGGCAGCCTGAGCAGCAGCCAGACCAGCCTTGGAAGCGGGGATGCCGCACTCGGAACCCATGATGGAAGCGCCCTTCTCCTCGTTCAGCAGGAAGTTGATCAGGGTAGCAGCCTCGGCAACGCACTTGCTGGTCTTGGTGATGGCCAGACCCATGGAGACCTTGGAGAAGCCGCCGTTGTTGTCGCCGAACTTGATCTCTTCGCCAACGGTGAAGCCGTCCTTGTTGGCATCATCCAGAGCGGAGGAGTACTTGGAAGCAGCGGAATCCCACTCGAAGATGCCTGCGATCTTACCGGTGATCCACTCGTTGGACTGGTGGGTAGCGGTATCAGAGTTTGCGGAGTAGTAGGTCTTCAGGTTCATCATGACGTGGCCATCCACCAGGCTCTTGATGAAGTCGATGCCCTCAGCGATCTCGTCCTCGGTGTAGTTCAGGGTAGAGGTGACGGGGTCAGCCCAGTCCTTGCCGTACTTGGACTCGAGGTAGAACACCATCAGGATCATACGGTCGTATGCGCCCAGATGCATGGGGTAGTAATCGTCGCCCAGCTTCTCCTTGAATGCCTTGCCGGCAGCCATCAGATCATCCAGAGACTTGGGAACTTCGGTGATGCCAGCCTTGTTGAAGGTGGTCATGTTCCAGAAGAAGATACGGCCGGTCATGGAAACGGGCACGCACTGCTGGCTGTTTGCAACGTAGCAGGCGTCCATGGCAGCGTCATCCCACTGGGTCAGATCCAGGAACTTGGAAACAGTGTTCAGGTCCACGAACTTGCTGCCATCAGCAGAGTAGTTGTACAGCCAGTTCCAGTTCACCTGGCACACATCCTGTGCGTTGCCTGCGATGAAGGCAGCTGCCATCTTCTCTTCCCAGCCGGACCATGCGGCGAAGGTGGGCTCGATGGTGATGTTGGTGTGCTCAGCCTGGAACTCCTTGATGGCGTTCTGGTAAGCCTCGTGACGGCTGTCGCCGCCCCACCAGCTGATGGTCATGGAAACAGGGCCGTCAGACAGTGCCAGGCTCTCGTCTGCAGAAGCAGCGGGAGCGGAAGAAGCGGTGGAAGCAGCAGAGCCGGATGCAGCAGAGTTGCCGCCGCAGGCAGCCAGAAGGCCGGCAGCGCCCACAGCGCCGGTGACCTTCATAAAATCACGACGAGAAATTGCCTTGCTCATTTTTGTTCTCCTCCTAAATACAGAAAACATCATCTCGAACGGGGGTTCTGCACATACCCCGTTGTATACAATTATGATAACAAAACAACAACCAAAAAGAAAGACGCAAATTGCAGATATCTAAACAAAAAACGTACAAATATTGCTCTTGTTTCCGCGCAAGAATTGACGCCTTCGCTGAAATGAATAAACTTGGCTCGAAAAACTGTGCAACATGTATACTTCGCTATTTTGCATAGAAAACTGGGATGCATCATAGGAGGAACGTCGAATTTTGCAATAATTTTGTAAACATTCCGTTTTAGAACGTGGAAGCGTTGCATACATTGTGGACGAACAACAGCTTAAAAAGCCCGGACGGGAGCCTTTGAACTGATATATCAATAGTGCAAAAAATGTTCACTCTGATATATCAATTGTTTGCGGCAGTCCCCCGGCACCGGTCTGCAGACATGGAAATCGGTGCTTCTTCGCCCTTTTGGGGGGTGAAAAAGCACCGACAGCGACATATTTTGCGCTGCTGCGTGGACTGCGCCTGTGGGCCGGGAATAAAAAAGAAAGGCTGCCGTGTCGTTGGACACAGCGGCCTTGTATACAAGTTTCAGTCAGCCTGCGAAGCAGCTTTTTCGGCGTAGAACGCGCGCTTTGCCTTGAAATAGCACTGGGGGCACATGCTCACGTACTGCACATCGTTTTCCAGATCGATGGCCACCTGCTCGCCCTCAAAGACGAATCTGCCGTTCACTCTGCGGCAGTTGCAGATGGCCTTGCGGCCGCAGGTGCAGATAGTCTTCATCTCCTCGATGGTGTGGGCCAGCTCCAGCAGGCGGGTAGAGCCGGGAAAGCCCTTAAGCGAAAAATCTGCCCGCAGGCCGTAGCAGATCACCGGAATGTTCAAATCCACCGTGACCATGAACAGCTGTTCTGCCTGCTGCGCAGTGAAAAACTGGCTCTCGTCGCACAGCACGCAGGCCAGCGGCGCACCGTCAGCGTTGGCCGTGCGCACGGCCTCGAACACGTCCGTCTCCGGCGGGATCAGCAGATCAGCCTTGCGGCGCACGCCCAGACGGCTCACCAGCTCACCGCCGCCCTTGGTGTCCACCTGTGGCTTGAGGATCAGCACCCGCATCCCCTGTTCTTCGTAGTTGTGGGCTACCTGCATCAGGGCGGTGCTCTTGCCGCTGTTCATTGCGCCGTAGCGGAAATACAGTTTTGCCATTTGAAAAACTCTCCTTACAGAAAGAACCCTCTCAGCCAAAGCCTGACGGCTTTGCCAGCTCCCCCGATGGGGGAGCTTTTCTGCATCTTCCGGGCAGGCTGTCCTTCGCCGGAGAAGCAGAAACTTTCCCGTCCCCACTCATAAAGCTCCCCTTTCGGGGGAGCTGTCGAGCGTATGCGAGACTGAGAGGGTTCAGCGGCATCTCAGGCTTTGACTGAGAGGGTTCTCTTATTACTTATAATAGGTACGTTCAGTCCTGATTGCGCAGGCGGTAGCCAAGGCTCATCAGGCTGTCGCCCAGATGGACGTTCTCCACCACCACATCGGGATACGGCACCGAAAGGTCATAGTGGGAGAAGTTCCAGAAGCCCTCGATGCCCAGATCCACCAGACGGCCGCTGACCTGTTCCGCACCGTCGCGGGGCACACAGAGCACTGCGACCTTGGGGTGATGCTCGGCACAGAAAGACTCCAGCTCGTCGATATGGGGATCTGGATGCCGTTGATCTCCTTGCCCACCTCGCTCTGTGCCACATCAAAGGCGGCGATCAGGCGGTAGCCGTTGGTATCGGTAGTGATAAAGCGGCTCACTGCCTTGCCCAGACGGCCGCAGCCGATCAGGATGGTGGGCAGGCGGTCACCGTTGCCGAACAGCAGGCCTTCCAGAATGGAGAGCAGGTTTTCCACCGAGTAGCCGATGCCCTGCCGGCCATTCACATCGCCGATGCAGTTGAAGTCCTGCCGTACCTGCGAAGCGGTGGTGCCCATCTGAGCAGCCAGTTCGCGGGAAGAAATGCTGTTGATGCCGTCTGCCTGCAGAGAGCACAGATAGCGGTAATATTTGGGAAGACGCTTGATAACGGGAAGCGAAGCCCTTGCAGGAGTGTTCATAGAATACTTTCTCCTTTCGCTCTATCGCAGTACTTGCCGCAGCTGCCTGCTTTACAGATGCGGCACAAAGAAACCCCGATCCGTTTACGGGTTCATATTGCAGATATTACAGTCAATTATTTAAAGTATACTGCACCGATGGAGAATGTCAAATCATTCTCAAAAAATTTTTATGAAATGTTACCGCTTTTTTGCTGCAGCGGGTCTGCATAGCCCGGCACAGGCTGGGGAATGCTGACAGAAAACGCAGGAGGAAAGCATATGAACGATGAAACGCAGCTGACCGACGCAGGACGGCTGGAAAAAGAAGAGATCGAAGATCTGGGCACGGTCACGCTGGCCCGCGGCGGGCATGTGATCCACTGCCTGACCGTCATCGGCCAGATCGAAGGCCATTCGGAAGCGCCGCAGGGCCAGAAGACCACGAAGTATGAGCATGTCATCCCGCAGCTGGTGGCCGCGCAGGAGGATCCTCGCATCGAAGGTCTGCTGGTGTTGCTGAACACGGTAGGCGGGGATGTGGAAGCGGGCCTTGCGCTGGCGGAGCTGATCGCCAGCGTGTCCAAACCCAGTGCAACGCTTGTGCTGGGCGGCGGGCACTCCATCGGTATCCCGCTTGCCGTCAGCGCCCGGCGCAGCTTCATCGTGCCCACGGCCACCATGACCGTGCACCCGGTGCGGCATTCCGGTGTCATTCTGGGGGTGCCGCAGACCATGCGCAGCTTTGAGCAGATGCAGCAGCGCATCACCGGCTTTGTAGCGGCCCACAGCGGCATGACCGAAAAACGCTACACCGACCTGATGCTCCACACCGGCGAGCTGGTGATGGACATGGGCACCGTGCTGGATGGACGCCGGGCCGTGAAGGAAAAGCTCATTGACGAGCTGGGCGGACTTTCGGATGCGCTGGCGTGGCTGTATAAAGAGATTGAACGCAAATGAAGGCCGATTTTGTACAACAATAGGTTTGCCAATTTCTTCCCTGCGTGGTACAATAATAAAATCAAATAGTGTGTCTACTACAAACGCGGGGAACAAAGAAACATGGCAACAAAAAAACGTAAAACGACAACACGGCGCGCAGCATCGCGCAAAAAACGCGCAGAACAGCGGCTTCCGGCGGGGCTTGGCACCCTGTTTGCAGGCCTTTTGCTGGTGGTGCTGGCCTTTGTGGAGGGAGATTCGGCATGGAAGGCCTTGCACGATGTGCTGTTCGGACTTTTTGGCTGCGGCAGCTTTGTACTGGGCGCGGCAGTGTGCTGCCTTGCTGTGCAGTATACCCGGGGCGAAGACCTTCTGCCCAAGATCTTCAAGCTGGTTCTGGGGCTGGTGTTTGCCTGCGGCACGGTGATCGTTTTTTCTGATATCCAGCCGCAGGGCATGTCGGCATTCCAGATGACAGCTGCCTGCTACGCAAACGGTGTGAATGCATGGATCGGCGGCGGTGCGCTGGGTGCACTGCTGGGCGGCAGCCTGCTGCTGCTGTGCGGACGGCCTGCGGCAACCCTTATCATGATCGTGCTGGCACTGTGTGTTAGCCTGTACATTTTTAATC
>ERZ894180.2183-NODE-2183-length-10283-cov-7.693195_pt1 | contig 10283 bp, 7 predicted proteins | sample MGYA00380278_ERZ894180 | MGnify/ENA primary metagenome ERZ894180 (study PRJEB32331, sample SAMN06328450) | human gut metagenome | biome: human gut microbiome; feature: stool | host: Homo sapiens | collected 2013-02-24 ...
TCTTTTCTCCCCTATCTTTTCTCTTGCGAGAGAAAAGATAGGGCCGCCGGAGGCAACTGGCAGTCGCAAATCTGCGACGACCTCTCAGTCAGCTGCGCTGACAGCTCCCCTGGAAGGGGAGCCAAGGGGACGCACCGCCGGAGGTGCTCAGAATTGGGGGGACGACCTCTCAGTCACCTTCGGTGACAGCTCCCCTGGAAGGGGAGCCAAGGGGTGCGCGCCCCATTGCCTTCCCCTCATAGGGGAAGCCATCGTAATGTTTAAATTTTAATGTATATAGAAGGAGTCTTCACCATGGCACACAAGCCTTACGGCCTCAATGAGCTGCGCGAGATGTACCTGAAGTTTTTCGAAACCAAAGGCCATCTGCGTCTGCCGAGCTTTTCCCTCGTTCCGCAGAACGACAAATCCATCCTGCTCATCAACGCAGGCATGACCCCCATGAAGCCCTGGTTCACCGGCGAGGAAGAGCCGCCGCGCCACCGCGTCACCACCTGTCAGAAGTGCATCCGCACCGGCGATATCGAAAACGTCGGCCATACGGCCCGCCACGGCACGTATTTTGAGATGCTGGGCAACTTCTCCTTCGGCGACTACTTCAAGCACGAGGCCATCGCATGGAGCTGGGAGTTCCTGACCGAGGTGGTGGGGCTGGAGCCTGACCGGCTGTACCCCTCCATCTATCTGGACGACGACGAGGCCTTCGACATCTGGAACAAGGAGGTGGGCATCCCCGCCGAGCGCATCTTCCGCTTCGGCAAGGAGGACAACTTCTGGGAGCACGGCTCCGGCCCCTGCGGCCCCTGCTCCGAGATCTACTATGACCGGGGCCCTGAGTGGGGCTGCGGAAAGCCCGGCTGCACCGTGGGCTGCGACTGCGACCGGTATATCGAGGTCTGGAACGTGGTGTTCTCCCAGTTCGACAACGACGGGGAAAACCACTACACTGAGCTGAAGCAGAAAAACATCGACACCGGCATGGGCCTGGAGCGCCTGGCCGCCGTGTGCCAGGGCGTCCCCTCCCTGTTCGATGTGGACACCGTGATGAACATCACTGCAAAAGTCACTGAGATCACCGGGGCCAGCTACGGCCAGAGCCATGCCACCGACGTCTCCCTCCGGGTCATCACCGACCACATCCGCTCCGCCACCTTTATGATCTGCGACGGCATCCTGCCCTCCAACGAGGGCCGCGGCTACGTCCTGCGCCGCCTGCTCCGCCGCGCCGCGCGCCACGGCAAGCTGCTGGGCGTCAACGAGCCCTTCCTCTATCAGGTCGTCGACACCGTCATCCATGAGAACGAGTGCCAGTACCCCGAGCTGCGCGAAAAGCAGTCCTATATCACCCGCGTCATCCGCACCGAGGAGGAGAACTTCGCCAAGACCATCGACGGCGGCATGAAGATCTTCACCGAGATGCTGCAGAGCCACAAGGAAAAGGGCGAGAGCACCTTCTCCGGCGCCGACGCCTTCAAGCTCTACGATACCTACGGCTTCCCGATCGACCTGACCAACGAGATGGTCGCGGAGGAAGGCATGCAGGTCGACGAGGCCGCCTTCCAGCAGCTCATGCAGGAGCAGAAGGTCCGCGCCCGTGAGGCCCGCAAGGCCCTCGGCGATCTCGGCTGGGCCGGCGTGGAGTTCGGCAAGGAGATCCCTGCCACCACCTTCATCGGCTACACCAACATGGAAGCCGAAGGCAAGATCGTCGCCATCGTCGCCGACGAGGAACTGCAGGGCGCCATCACCGCCGGGACCGACGCCATCCTCGTCCTCGACCAGACCCCGTTCTACGCGGAAATGGGCGGCCAGGTCGCCGACCACGGCGTCATCCGCACCGAAACGGCCGAATTCACCGTCACCGACGTCCAGAAGAACAAGGGCGGCAAGTTCATGCACTATGGCAAGCTCGTCTCCGGCTCGCTGTCCGTCGGCGATACCGTCACGGCTTCGATCGACGAAAAGCGCCGCAAGGCCATCATGCGCGCCCATTCCGCCACGCACCTGCTCGACTACGCCCTGCGCACCGTCCTCGGCGATCATGCCCATCAGGCCGGTTCTCTCGTCGAGCCGGATCGTCTGCGCTATGACTTCACCCACTTCTCCGCCGTCACGGCCGACGAGCTGGTCAAGATCAGCCGTCTGGTCAGCGAGCTCGTGCTGGACGGCATGCGCGTCGAGACGAAGGAAATGCCGATCGACGAGGCCAAGAAGCTCGGCGCCATCGCCCTGTTCGGCGAAAAATACGGCGACGTGGTCCGCGTGGTCAACATGGGCGGCAAGTCTATCGAGCTCTGCGGCGGCACGCACGTCGACAATACCGCCAAGGTCGGCCCGTTCCGCATCACGAGCGAATCGTCCGTCGCCTCCGGCGTCCGCCGCATCGAGGCCGTCACGGGCGAAGCCTTCCTGAACCTCGTCGACGAGATGAACGCCCGCCTGGTCAAGGCTGCCGAAATGCTCAAGACCACCCCGATGGAGCTCATCAACAAGGCCCAGAGCAGCATGAACGAGATCCGCGAGCTGCACCAGACCGTCGAGAAGATGAAAGACAAGCTCTTCGCGGGCGACGTCGACAGCCTCATGTTCTCCGCCAAGGACGTTTCCGGCCTCAAGGTCGTCACCGCCAGCCGCGAGAATACCGACGCGAACGACCTGCGCAAGCTCGGTGACTTCCTGCGCGACAAGAACCCGAACACCGTCGCGGCCCTCGGCTCCGTCAACGGCGAAAAGGTCACGCTGCTCGCTGTCTGCGGCAAGAATGCCATCGCGCGCGGCATCAAGGCCGGCGACATCATCCGCAATATCGCCCCGATCGTCGGCGGCAAGGGCGGCGGCAAGCCGGATTCCGCCATGGGCGGCGGCACGAACGCCCTCAAGCTCGACGATGCGCTGGCCGCTGTCGACGATTTCGTCGCGGCCAACGTCAAGGAATAAAAAGGAGGGACCGTCATGTCCGATTGTCTGTTCTGCAAGATCATCGCGGGGGAGATCCCGTCGGCCAAGGTCTATGAGGACGAGCTCTGCTACGCCTTCAAGGATATTAGCCCCCTGGCCCCCATGCACTTCCTCGTCATCCCGAAGCAGCATTTTGCCTCCGCTGCGGAGGTGACGCCGGAGAATGAGGCCGTCGTCGGCCACATCTACAGCGTCATTGCCAAGCTCGCGAAGGAGCAGGGCTTCGCGGACGGCTACCGCGTCGTCACCAACGTCGGCGAACTCGCCGGCCAGACCGTCCACCACATCCACTTCCACGTCCTCTCCGGCAAACAGCTCGGCAGCTTCAACTAAAAGCAAGGAGCGGCTTCCCACGGAAGCCGCTCCTTTTCATAAGTAAGGCTCCCCTCCCAGGGGCCGATTCCCCCTATCAGGGGGAAATGTCCCGAAGGGACAAAAGGGGTAGGGATGCTGGCTCGGCGCAGCCGAGACTGAGAGGTTGTAGCAGATTTGCAGCTAGTTGCCGTTGAATCATTGCAAACAATCGAAGGTGCAGGCCAGATTTGTTGGTCTGCACCTTTTTGCGGGGAGCTTGATTCCCAAAAAACAACACAAAACAACAAAAACAGAATACAAATATCACAAAAAAGCATTTCAAAACTGCGGCGGGGCATGCTAGACTGGAGAAAACGGCAGGAGGTTCTATTATGCAGCAGTTTGATTTGATCGTGATCGGCGGCGGGCCGGGCGGCTATCTTTGTGCGGAGCGCGCGGGAAAGGCGGGCCTGCGCCCTGCGCTGATCGAAAAGCGCGCCCTCGGCGGCACGTGCCTGAATGAGGGCTGCATCCCAACCAAGAGCCTGCTCTACTGCGCCAAGCAGTATCAGGCGGCGCTGCACGGCGCGGATTACGGCGTGACGGCGGAAAATGTCTCGTTCGACCACGCGAAGGTCGTCGCGCGGAAGGACGGCGTGGTCCGCACGCTGGTCCGCGGCGTCGGCGCTGCGATGAAGGCGCACGGCGTGACGGTCTTTTCCGCCGAGGGGAAGATCCTCGGCAAAGACGGGGAGAATTTCACGGTCTCGGCGGGCGGCGAGGTCCTTTCCGCCCCACGGCTCGTGATCGCCACGGGCTCGAGCGCGGCGGTGCCGCCGATCCCGGGTGTGAAGGAGGGGCTGGCCTCCGGCTTCGTGATGACGAACCGGGAGATCCTTGCCCTGCAGACGCAGCCGAAGTCGCTCGTGTGCATCGGCGGCGGCGTCATCGGGCTGGAGATGGCCTGCTACTTCGCCTCCATCGGCACGAAGGTGACCGTAGTTGAGATGATGCCCAAGATCGCGGGCAATACCGACCCGGAGATCTGTGACCTGCTCATGAAGACCTACCGCAAGCAGGGCATGGAGTTCTGCCTGGGCGCGAAGGTCGAGGCGGTGACGGCGGCGGGCGTCGTCTATTCGAACGCGGCCGGGCAGCATACGGTCCCGTGTGACCGCGTTCTGCTCTCCGCCGGCCGCCGCGCGGATGTGACGGGCCTGGGCACCGAGGCGATCGGCCTCGCGCTCGAGCGCGGCGCAGTCGTGACGGATGCGCGCATGCGCACGAACGTCCCCGGCGTCTGGGCCATCGGCGACTGCAACGGCAAGCTGATGCTGGCCCACACGGCCTACCGCGAGGCGGAGGTCGCCGTGAACGACATGCTCGGCAAAAAGGACCGCATCGACTATTCCATCATCCCCTCCGTCATCTACACCACGCCGGAGGTCGCCTGCGTCGGCGAGACGGAGCAGAGCGCAAAGGAAAAGGGCCTCGACGTGCAGATCGTCAAGGCGCCGATGGCCCTCTCCGGCCGGTATCTGGCGGAGAACCCGAAGGGCGACGGCTTCTGCAAGCTGCTCTACGACCGGAAAAACCGCTGCGTCGTGGGCGTGCACCTGGTCGGCTCCTACGCTTCGGAGATCATCTACGGCGCGGCCATGATGGTCCATTCCAAACTGCCCGTCCAGCACCTCGACAAGATCGTCTTCCCGCACCCCACCGTCGGTGAGGTCGTGCGCGAGGCGCTGTTCCTCCTGTAAAAAGGACCGCGGTACATCCAACCGGATGTACCGCGGTTTTTCCTTACTGCGATACCGTATAGAGCGCGTAGAAATAGCCCTTCTGCGCCATCAGCGCGTCGAACGTGCCGGACTCGGCGATGCGCCCGTTTTTCAGCACCAGAATGCCGTCGTAGCGGCGCAGCGCCGCCTGCTCGAGTGTATGCGTCACGACGATGCGCGTCACGCCGGTCAGGGACAGGATGACGTCCGTGACCTGATGTGCCGTCTGCGCGTCGAGCGCGGCAGTCGCCTCGTCGGCCAGCAGAACGGAGGCATGCTTCAGAAGACTCCGCGCGATAGAGATGCGCTGCTTCTCCCCGCCGGACAGCCCGCTGCCGTTTTCGCCGCACAGATAATCCTCCCCGCGCTCGGCGATCAGCGTCGACAAACCGGAGAGCTCGATGGCCCGATCGACCTCTGCCGTTGGGAACTCACGGAACATTGTGATATTATTCCGGATCGAAGCGTTAAAAACAAAGACATTCTGCTGGATCATAGAAACAATGTCATATAACGATTCGCTGCTGATCTTTTTCACTTCATGCCCATCGTAACAGATCTTCCCGGAGTAATTCCCGTGGCTTGCCATAAGCAGATTCAGAAGCGTGGATTTCCCACTGCCGGATGCGCCCACAATAGCATATTTCTTTCCTGCATCAAAAGTGGTATTGATATCATGCAGAATGTCACAGCCTACTTCATAACCAAAGGTCATATGTTCCAATGTGATCCCGCAATTCAACTGCTTCGGAACGAGAGAACCTTCGTCCCGGACATGATCTTCCAGGGAATCAGCAAGCTTATCGATCAGTGCAGCTGCCGCCTTTCGGGATGCAAGCTGTTCCGGCAATTCGCGAATGGGGGTTATTACATACGCAGTCAAGTCAACAAAAAGGATCAATACACCCGGTGTGATCCCCCGGCCGGACAGAGCAAGCCACGCTCCGACTAAAAATGTCCCGAGCTGTGCGGTGACTCCGGCTGCTCCGGCCAACGTGCTGACGACCGTTACCTGCTTTCGCTTCTCGCATTTTGCCTGTTCCACTTCGGCATTGTTCTTTGAAAAAATTTTGAAAATTGCGGTTTCTGCTCTGAAACTTTTGATCACCGCAAACCCGCTTAAGCTGTCCTTTAAAGTAGCTGTTAATTCACTGTTTTTCTCGGATATTTTTCGCTCTGCTTTTTCGATGCGATTGCCAGTGATATGGGAAGCGCCTATGGGCAGAACAAAGAACAGGCAGGCAACGACGGTCATCATCGGACTGTATGCGATCATCATGATGAGAGCGCCGAGCAGCATGACAAGCGAGAACAGAATATTGAATTGCGCATCCAGATAGCTGTTTTCAATCGTTGCCGCATCATTGGAGAACGCAGATGTGTAATTCGCGGTATTTTCAGCACCAAAGGCCGAGATGCTTTTTCTTGTCAGCTTACAGAATGCGTAATTCTTATATTGCTTCATCGCTTTTTCCATAAAGCACGGCTTGGAAAAGTAACTCGCAGTCTTCAGTAAGATGATCGCTGCAATGACGCTGAGAACGAACCAAAGCAGAGCAGACAATGCAAAGGAGCCGGGGACGCCGGACACAGCGTCGATCATTTGCTGGAGCACCCACGCGATATAAAGGTTCAGCGCGGAGGTGAGCAGGGACGAAAGGAGCGCGGCCGCAAATGCGATATGATTCTTTTTATAAAATTGTGCCGTATATTCTCTGCGTTTATTCTTCATTCTGAATCCTCATCCATCGTGTGAGCAGCATTGGTTCATCGCTGTCCGCAAGGATCGTATCAATGACATCCATGGCGGTACTGCCCATGTCATCATAGGCCGTTGCGGCTTCTGCTGCGGAAACAAACCGGATATTCCGTGCATCGTAATTCGGCTCCCGGTCAAAGGCAGTCGCGGCGACCTTCGCTTTTCTGAGACTGTCCGCAGCATCCTCCTTTTGCTCCAAATGCCAGAGCACATCCGCGCGGACCGCCCAAAGGGCTGCTTCGCTCTTGTCCAGATAGCTTCGCTTCTGCGGACACTTCAGCCCTGGATAAAACGCCAATGCCCAATCCAGTAAAAGCAGCGCGTTTTCATAGTCCCTCTGCTTGCAATATAGATTGAGATAGCCCATGACGATCTGCATATGGGTGACGGTCAGATCCAGCAGTGCGGCCGAAAGATACGGAAGCGCTCCTTTTACGTCATTACAGGAAGATGCAAGCACCTCCCCGATCTTCGGATGATTGAGCCGGCAGGGATTGTTCTTCTTCAGGATCTCCAGACCTTTTTCGGTCTGTCCAAGGGAAATATACACCTGCGCCATTTCCAAATGAATGGATACCTCGCTGATCTCAGGGTCAGTATTCTGCCCGATCAGCAGGCAGGCATGGCGATACAGAGAAATTGCTCTTTCGGAATAAGCAGGGTTTTTCAGATACAGCCCCTTTACACGGTAGATCCTTGCGCTGCGATAGACGATCTCAAAGCAGTTCGGATACCGCTGCAGCGCTTTTTCTACATCGGATATCGCATCAACGGGATCGCTGCCATGAACATGATCTCTGTCATGAACATACTGCTTTAATCGTTCAATGACGCTTTCTCTGTCGTTGTTTCGAAGCTCATATCCAACGAGCACGTCCATGGATACCTGAAACAGGTCCGCCAGCTCCACGATGACCGCCAGCTCCGGCTGCGACAGCCCGGCCTCCCATTTATAGACCGCCCCCGGCGTCATGCCCAGCGCCTCGGCCAGCTGCTCCTGCGTGAGCCCGTGCCGGCGGCGCAGGGCGCGGATATTCTCTGAAAGTCTGATCTGCATGTGTCTCCCTCCCTGATATTGCTATGATACCAGAGCCCGCCGCAAAAGGGAACCCACAAGCCATATGGACAGAATGGGAATCACCCATACGAACAGTATGATTTCCGCGGAAAAAGCTGCGGCGGCGCAGAAGTTATCATTGATTTTTAGGGCTTCCCTGTGGTATGATAAATGAAATTTTTGTGCGAAACTTTATGCACAAAACGGGGTGGACATCCCGGGAAATACGGGTACAGGAGGTATTCATATGAAGTTGTCCAGCAAAGCACTTGCATGCGGCCAATCCCCCATGCGTAAATTCCATCCGTACGCAGTGGCAGCAGCGGCAGCCGGCAAGAAGATCTATCATCTGAATATCGGCCAGCCCGATATCCACACGCCGGATGCCCTCTATGACGCGATCCACAATTTCCGCACGCCCGTGCTGGCCTACGCGGCCTCCCCCGGCATTCCGGAGCTGATCTCCGCGATCGAGGGCTATTACCGGAACATCGGCGTGCAGCTGAGCGAGTCCGACATCCTTGTGACGACCGGCGGCAGCGAAGCGCTGCAGATCGCGGCCAACTGTCTGCTCGACGACGGCGACGAGGTCATCGTCCCCGAGCCGTTCTATCCCAACTACCATACCTTCATCACCACGGCCGGCGGCGTGATCCATCCGCTGCATACCCGGCCGGAGGAAGGCTATTTCTACGCCGACCGCGCGCGCATCGAGGCCTGCATCACCCCAAAGACCAAGGCGATCATGATCACGAACCCCGGCAACCCCACCGGCACCTGCCTGACCATCGAGCAGATGAAGATGCTGCTCGACGTTGCGGTGGAGCATGATCTGTATCTCGTGGCCGACGAGGTCTACCGCGAGTTCACCTACGACGGCGAGCCGCTGCATTCGTTCGGCAAGTTTGACTACGGTCAGGAAAACCTGATCCTCATCGACTCCGTCTCCAAGCGCTTCTCCGCCTGCGGCGCGCGGATCGGCTGTCTCATCAGCCGCAACAAGGACTTCATGGCCAACGCCCTCAAATACTGTCAGGCGCGCCTGTCCGTCGCCACGCTCGATCAGATCGCGGCTGCCGCGCTCTATACCGTCGGCCCGGATTATTTCGAGCAGGTCCGGCAGGAGTACAAGCGCCGCCGCGATACGGTCGTGCGCAAGCTGCACGAGATCCCCGGCGTCATCTGCGAATGCCCGCGCGGCGCGTTCTACCTGATGGCCGCCCTGCCGGTCGACAACGCGGAGAAATTCCAGCTGTGGCTGCTGCAGGAATTTGAAGACCACGGCGACACCGTCATGTTCTCCGCCGGCGAGCCGTTCTACGCCACCGAAGGCAAGGGCCTGAGCGAGATCCGCATCGCCTACGTCCTCAAGCAGGAGGACCTTGAGCGCGCCATGGACCTTCTTGCCCTCGGCATTCAGAAATACAACGAAACGCACTGAAGAAAGCATAAAAAAGGAGCGGCGTATGCCGCTCCTTTTTGCGCGTCATGTATCGAAGATCGAAGCTTCAGCAGCCGCAGCCGGTGTCGCAGCCGCAGGAATTGCCGCAGCCGTTGTTGCCGGAGCCGAAGATCAGCAGAAGGATGATGATCCACCACCAGCTGTTGCCGAAGGCGCAGAATCCGGACTGATTACAAGACATAACAAGACCTCCTGAAATATAACGTAGCGCGTTCTCGCTCGCTCATTCCATGTTATGCAGAGGCCCGGAAATGGTGACGGCTACGCGTACAGCTCATCGAGCGTGCCGAAGGTATAGCCCATCTCCTCCCACTTCGTCAGCAGCGTATCGAGGATCCGCGCGTTGGTCTGCGAGGTCGAGTGCAGCAGCACGACGGCGCCCGGGTGGATGCGCGGCAGCAGCTTGGCAAACGCCTGCTCGTCGGTCGGCTGGTCGTCCTGATACCAGTCGACATAGGCCAGCGACCAGAAGACGGTCCGGTAGCCAAGCTTCTGCGCCATCTCCAGATTCTTTTCGCTGTAGATGCCCTGCGGCGGGCGGTAATATTTCTGCATCTGTTCCCCGGTCACCTCGCGGTAGAGGTCCTCCAGGCTCGTCAGCTCCCGGCTGAACGCGGCCTCGTCGGAGAGCTTTGACATGTCGTAGTGGTGGTACGTGTGGTTGCCCACAAGATGCCCCTCGCGCAGCATCCGCCGGACAAGGTCCGGGTTCTGCTCGATGTAATTGCCGACGACGAAAAACGCCGCCTTCACGTTGTGCTTTGCCAGCGCGTCCAGGATCGGCTCCGTGCAGCCGTTTTCATAGCCCGCGTCAAAGGTCAGGTAGATCTTCTGTTCTGCCTCGTTCCCCAGATAGACCGCGTCGTACCGCCGCAGCGCCTCGGCAGAGGCGTTGCCGACCGGCGCCTTGCCCTCCGTGCGGAAGCTCAGCCCCCAGGAACCCGTTTCGATGGCGCGGCTCTGCTGAAACAG
>ERZ894180.2185-NODE-2185-length-10273-cov-13.364748_pt1 | contig 10273 bp, 9 predicted proteins | sample MGYA00380278_ERZ894180 | MGnify/ENA primary metagenome ERZ894180 (study PRJEB32331, sample SAMN06328450) | human gut metagenome | biome: human gut microbiome; feature: stool | host: Homo sapiens | collected 2013-02-24 ...
ATCTTGAATATTCGGTCCTTTTTTATTAAGCTGAAACTTCTTTATCCGTTACAGCGCCACCTAGTCTTGAATCATATTCATCAAGACATCTTTGATTTGTTGTTTATCATCTGTTGTTTCCATTAATTCTTGGAGTTGAACTAAATCAGAATCTACAATTTTAGAATCAATGTCCATTTTTTCATGAACAAAAATTAAGTTGTTGTCTGTTTTATGACACTCTTCCATTTCAAGAGCCAATTCTTCAAACATCTTTTCACCAGGTCGTAATCCAATTTCTTGAATTTCAATATCACGTCCAGGTACAAGTCCTGCCAAACGAATCATTTTGTCTGCAAGATCCCATATCTTCACTGGTTGTCCCATGTCTAGAACAAAGATTTCTCTTTCATTCGCATAGAAACCAGCTTGTAGAACCAATTGAGCTGCTTCTGGAATGGTCATAAAGTAACGTTTAATATCTTTATGAGTAACGGTTACGGGACCTCCATTTTTAATTTGTTCTTTAAAGATTGGAATCACAGAACCATTTGATCCTAATACATTTCCAAAGCGAACGGCAGCCATATGAATACCACAATGCGTTGTTCTTGACTGCATATACATTTCCGTCATTCTTTTTGTAGCACCCATAACATTTGTAGGATTTACTGCCTTGTCGGTTGAAATCATAATAAATCTTGAAATACCACAATCGCAACAAGCATCAATCACATTCTTAGTTCCAAAGATATTATTGCGAATAGCTTCTGTAGGACGATCTTCCATTAAAGGAACATGTTTATGAGCGGCTGCATGATAGACAACATCCGGTTTGTAGTTCTTCATTAATTTATAGATTTCTTCTCTTTCACGAATGGATATAATCAATGATTCAAGTTCAATCGAATCTTTCATTTCATGTTTTCTTTTCATGACCAAGAATTCTTGTTTTAACATATATAGAGCATTTTCATTGATGTCCACCATAATCAATTTAGATGGATTGAAATGAACAATTTGACGACACAATTCAGAACCAATCGATCCACCAGCTCCAGTAACACAAACCACTTTGTTTGTTAGATACGATCCAATCTGATCCACTTTTAAATCAATACTTGGACGATTCAATAAATCCTTTATATCAATATCCTCAAATGAAATATGATTATTCGCATCATTACCTACTAAGATACGCATGATTTTTGTAGGTATGGAAGTCGATGCACATAAATCTAATATTTCCTGTTTTCTTTTGTCACTTACAGAAGAAATGGTGATAAAGATACAACGCACATTATTCTCTTCACATACTTGTTTCACTTCTTCAATCGTACCAAGTACAGGCTTACCACTAAGCATAGTCCCCTTCTTTTTAAAGTCATCCACAAATCCAATGACATTATAAGGGTAGGCCATATTATGATAGATTTCATTCATCAATAAATAGCCGCCACTTCCAGCACCAACAATTAAACAATTCTCGACTCTTTCAAGATCCATGATATAGCGTCTAGCCATACGATAGAGCATTCTAGCACCTAATATAAACACAAAGCATAATAATTCGGCTAATGCGATCAGTTCAATATTAAAAATATCGACTTGAATCACAAAAAAGGACATTATGCAAAAACAAACTAAACAACTCAAAAATGTACGTACAATTTCATTTGGCCCCGTATATGTCCATAAAGACATTTGCGTTTTAAATAGGCGTAACACAACAAAATGGATTGCCAATAAAAAGAACAATCCTAAGCCAAGTAATTTTGTCAAAGTGATTACGCGCCCTGAAATCAAAAAATTATTTTGAATTAAAAATGCAACAATATATGCCAAGAAGACAATACATACATCAATAAATGATATTAGGAGTCCTCTGTAATTTTTATATAAATTAGATTTATAAAGACTATTCATTGTAAAACCTCTTTTTCATTTATTAATTATAACTGAAAATACATAAAAAGTAAAAAAACCATTTCGCTTTGAAATGGTTTCTTAAATTAATTTTCTGGTTCTTCTGTAAATTCATTATCCGTTTCTTCAGTATCCGGAGTATATGTTTCCTGATCCTGAACAATTTGATCTGAATAAATTGGCTCTTCAGTAACAGTTTCCTCTTCCAAATAATCTGTAGTTGGAACTGTTTCATAATAATTATATTGAGGAGAGCCATCTTCAGCTACTTCTGTACTAGATTTACCATCCATTACAGCTTGAATCTTTTCTCTTGCGATTCTTACTGTATTTAAATCTGGAACCTGTACACTTGCACCTTGTCCCATAGATGCACACATCAAATTATCACCCAATCCTGAAATTTGATAAGTTTCAAATTTCCATGAAGGTTTTGCCTGTAATTCATATTTGATTAAATCTGTAATTTCATCATATGTCATATTCGTTTCAAAAGCTGTTTGAAGAGAATCAATAAAGCTTGTGTAATTTACTAATGCACTACTACTGATTGCACGGTTGATAATAGCTTGTAAAACCTTTTGTTGGTTACGAACACGCTGATAATCCCCATCCACATAAGCTTTTCTTTCACGAGCAAATGCCAATGCTGTTTCACCATCCACATGGTGTAATCCTACTGGAAGTCCTGGTTTCATATTTGCCCAGAATAGATCACATTGTTCGCCTTCTTCTACATTTAAATCAATTCCATCCAATGCATTCACAACATCAATAACACTTGTAAAGTTTACACGGAAAGAATAATTCACTTTTAAATCATAGAAATTCTCGATTGTTTCACGCGTTGTGTTTAATCCATAAATACCCGTATGCGTAATCTTATCCATTTGACCATTTGGACAAGCCACATCCCCATCGGCATCACAAACAGTTTCTACATATGTATCACGAGACATACTTGTTAAAAGAATTGTTGAAGTTTTAGGATTGATTGTAACCAACATATTCACATCACTACGACTCAATGTACTTACATCACCCGTTGTATCATTACCACTAATTAAAATGGTGAATGGATTTTTTGTGATATCAGAAACTACCAATGAATCATTCTTTTTCATAGTATAATATGTTTTTGAATATACGACACGAGTTTCGGTTGAGAAATGCTCATACTCTTCAACACTTGTAATATTACCACGATAAGATTCATTTAAAATCATCGCATCAATATCACCATTATATAAAGCTTCAACTAAGCTTAGAGCACCATCATATTTTTTAAGATCAAAATAATTTGCACCCTTTTCTTTCTTAACAGCCTTTAATAATTTGCTTGTTCCAACCTTATCGACATTATTAAGTCGACCCACCTTTTTACCCTTTAATGAAGATAATTTAGTAATTTTACTCTCATCCTTAACAATAATGGAAACTGTATTCTTTACTTCACCAACCTTGTGATCCGTAACCTTTTGCATGAAATCATCCGTCTTATAAAGATAGAAATTTCCAATGCCCATAGATACTGTATACAAAAGCACAAATATAACCGCAAAGACTTTACTAACAATTCCCTTTGCCATTAGGTTGATCCATAAGATGAAAATCAAACAAATTAATACAAATATCAATACGACTGGAATGAATAGACTTTGTGGTAAAACATCCATTTTAGACAGTTGAACTACAATTAATCCTGAAGCAGCTACCATCAAGATGGAAAGAATAACTGCAAAAACTTTAAAAATAATATTCTTTTTCATGTTTTCTCCTTAATACCCTTCATTAGAATCATCATATGATGGCTCTTCATAATAATCATTACCCGCATTCGAATTCGAACCAGAATAATCTTCGTTCGATGAATCCTGTGTATCATAAGATTCTTGATAACTTGGATCATAACTATAATCATAATCATAATCATAATCATAATCGTAATTATAATCCGTACTTGAATCATTTGATTCATGAATCACATTATCTGCACTTGGTTCTTGAACGGATCCAGACGTATCTTTTACTGTATCTGAACTTTTACCCTCTAAAACCGCATTGATCTTATCTCTTGCTATTTGATTCATCAATTCGTTTTGATATGTTATTGAAGCATATGTTTGTGCTAAATAACAGAATTCAGAACCAGAATCACCCGAAATCGAATACGATTCAAACTTCCATTTTGGCATAGAACCAAGTTCATACTTAATAAAATCACTCATTTCATTCGCCGAAATGTTTGTATCAAACGCAACTGCCAAAGCATCCATAAACTTACCATAGTTTGTAATCATCTTAGAAGATACAATACGCTTGAATATTGCCTTAAATACCTTCTGCTGATTTTTAACACGCTGATTATCCCCATTTAAATAAGCATGTCTTTCACGTGCAAAAGCTAAAGCTGTTTCACCATCCACATGATGCTTACCTACACTCAGTCCAGGCTGCATATTCGCATATAAAATATCACACTCTTCGCCTTCCTTGATATCCAAATCAATTCCATCCAAAGCATCCACTAAATTAACCACACTTGAAAAGTTTATACGAACATTATAATTGATCTTTATACCTAAAGCATTCTCAATTGACTTTTCCGTACTCTTGATTCCAAGAAGACCCGTATGCGTCAATTTATCTTTACTCTCTTCTGGACACGAATTTTCATCCCCTTCAGGACATACAAGATTTACATAATAATCTCTAGGAATACTTGTCATTAAAATCGTTCCTGTTTTAGGATTTACCGTCAACAACATATTCGCATCACTACGCGTATTTGAATCCTGTAAACTACCATAAGAATCATTACCACTCACTAGTACTGTAAATGCATCTTTCGTAATATTTCTAACCGGATCACTCTCATTTTCACTCGCCGCTTTTTCTACATAATGCACATTTTGATAAGCAACCTTCGTAATCGTGTTAAAAGTAAAATATTCCTCTGTCTCATGTAAAACATCACGATACTTTTCATTTAAACAAATCGCATTTACACTACCATCATATAAAGCATTTACCAATTCATCCAAGTTACTATAATCTGAAGTCGAATATTTAACCTCATCTTTTTTAAGTGCCTCTAAAGTACGCTTTGTAGCTTCCTTATCCATTTCAACAATAGTACCAATCTTCTTATTCTTAAGATCCGCCTTTGAAGAAATATTTGAATCCTTTAATGCGATAATTGAAGTTGTGATAGCCCTTTTATCCGCAAGACTTGTCACTACATCAAAAGTATCCTTCGTCTTATAAATAAAATAATTTCCATACGCAAAAGCTACACACATACATAAAGAAATCAATCCAAGTAATAATCGACTGAAAAACTTCTTTGCCTTATAATGCAACATTAAAGTGACAATCAAAGCTAATATTATAAACACAGCCGAAATTAACACAATCAATTTAAATGGCAATAAATTTAAACGCACCATTTGAAGTATAAGTAATGCGAGTACAACAAACATAAACACCGTTAAAAATTTACTTATAGGCCTTCTTTTTTTCTTATTCTTTTTGCTATTTCCCTTTACATCATGGGAAAGTTCAATATCTTTTTTAGACATAAAATAATCTCCTATAATTGATTTATATGGCTCACAATTTTATATTATATAATAAAATACTACTTTTTGGCAAATCGACAAAAAAGGATGGCCATTTTAAACCATCCTACAATACTTAATCATGTAATAAATCTATAAAAACCAATAATAAAGAAACTAACAATAATACAATACTAGCCAAAACTAACCACACAATCGAAATCATTAAATATAGAACCAGACATATAATACTAGCCATGATACAAGAAATCATTCCAATCATTAAACCCAAATGTGCTTTGTTCATTGTAAGTACCCCTCTAGCTATATTATTGTACATCATCACTGGAATTACCAGCTAAAACAGCATTAATTTTATCCTTCGCCATTTTAACTGTACTTTGATCTGGAACCATAACGGATGCAGCATCTCCAAGTTCTGCACACATTAAAGTATCACCCGTACCATCTACCATATACTGTTCCATCTTCCATTTTGGATTCTTATTCAACTGATACTTAATCAAATCCGTAATCTCATCATTAGACATTGTTGTTGAGAATGTATTGGCCATGCTATCCATAATCGAAGCGTAATTTGTGACAATAGCAGGACTTGTAATCTTATCGATAATTCCCATAAGAACTTGCTGTTGATTCTTTGTACGTTGTCGATCCCCTTCTGTATAGGCATAACGTTCACGAGCATAACCTAAGGCTTGTTCCCCATTCAAATGATTTACACCTGCATGTACACTTAATCCTGGTGCATGTAAGAAATTATTACATTCATAACCAGGTTCAACCGTTACATCCACTCCACCAACGGCATCTACTAAATCAGTAACTGTATCAAATCCAACTTTAAATGTATAGTTAATTTCAATACCTAACAATTGTTCTACAGTACGCTTTGTCGTATTTGTACCATGAATACCTGTATGTGTAATCTTATCTAATGCTCCTTGCATACATCCATCACCTGCATCACAAGCTGTAGTGACATAGAAATCACGTGGTACAGAAGTTAATAGAATGGTGTGTGATTTAGGATTGACTGTAGCTACCATAATCACATCACTACGACCATTTTCATCAAATCCACCACGCGTATCGGATCCTGAAATCAATACATTAAATGGTTTTGAAGTAATATCACTTACAGCTGAGGCTGAATCATTGTTTTTAACTTCAAAACTAGTTTGATAAACGACTCGTGTATTTGAATCAAAGTTCGAATAAGCTTCCATATCCAAAATTTGTGCACGCCTTGATTCATTAATAATAATCGAATCTACTTCCCCATTATAGAAAGCTTCTAATAGTGCTGTCATACTATCATATTGTTTTTGTTCCATCTTAATATTGGATTTGCTTAAATCTTCTAACATAGCAGCCGATCCAACTGTACCAATATTTCTTAAATAACCAACACTAAGGCCATTTAAAGACTTTTTATCTTTAATATCACTCGATTGTTTTACAACAATACTTACCGTATTTTTCGCATTCTTTATAACAGAAGTAATCTTATTTAAAGCACCACCCGTTTTAGAAATATAGTATCCACCAATACCGTATCCTACAGATAATACAACAGCTAATAGAATACAGATAATTTTAGATACTACACCTTTAGAAATAAAACATAGTAACAATACAAAAATTAAGTCGATTAAAATTATAATAATTGTGGCCAATAATAATAATTTACTTGTCAATACATTTAATTGAATCAATTGATATAAGCAGTAAATACTTGAAATAACTAAAATTATAGAAAATAGAATTCCAAATATTTTACTAATAACATTCTTTTTTTCATTCATACTTAACACCTCATTTTCTAATTATATTACTACAAAAATGAAAAAATGCATACACAAATGTATGCATTCATTATCCTAAAATTGTAGATAATACAGTAAATGTAGTCGCATCTACAGTAGCTGTAGTTGTGACACCATTTAATACAAATGTGACTGTATATTGGTTAGTATTTGGATCTAAAGAACAAGAAAGATCACTAACATCACTTTGTGCTAAGCCAGAATTCGCCAATACCGCATTGATTGCCTGTTGTTGACCTTCATCAAATGAAGTTGAAGACTTTTCTTCTTTTTTTGTAGTTTCTTCTTTAACTGGTTCTTCAACCTTTTCAGTTTCAGTGGTCTCTTCTTTAGCTCCACGCTTAAAACTACGTTCTTTTATAATACCATCTTTACCAATCTTGTATTCATAAGATCCACCATTCGTATTAAATGAAACCATATATGAACCTTTTTGTTCTTTGATTGATACATTTTCACATTCACTTTTCGTGGCATTCGCATCATCTCTAGCTACTTCTAGAATATCATCTTTTGTGATTTCTAAGCCTGATTTACTACAACCTGTTAGAAGTAGACTAAAAGCTGTAAGGAATATTAAACTATTTCTTTTTACCATCATCGTCTCCTCCATAACCATAGCCATATCCATAGCCATAACGGTTTTCTTCACTCATATCCACTTTATTTAATACAACACCAATCACGTGTCCACCATTACGTTTTAAGTCATTGATAGCAGTCTTTACTCTTCGTTTATCTGAAGATTTCGCATCCACTACATATAATACGCCATCACTCACATTACTCAATGGAATTGTATCACTCGCTACAGCCATTGGTGGTGAGTCTATAATAATATATCCAAATTCTTTACGAGCTTGTTCTAAAAAACGTCCCATTCTTTTAGAACCCAATACTTCACTAGGATTTGGTACTCTATGACCTGCTGTAATTACAGTCAATGTTTGACCACCATCATATTGCACTTGTTGAACACCCTCATAAGAATTGATACTAAGTCCTTCTTGAAATTCAGAAATAATATTTGTAAGTCCAGAACGATTTGAAATATGCAACGTTTTATGAACCGATGCATTTCTTAAATCACAATCAATTAATAATACATTTTTATATTTCGCTGCCATAATACGAGCCAAGTTACAAGCAATCGTACTCTTTCCTTCATTTGGAACTGTACTTACACAAGTAATAACCTGCATAGCCTCATCCATTTGACTAAACTCAATATTTGTACGCAACCCACGATAAATCTCATCTACATCAAACTGATTTCTCTTTTTCTTTGCCATTTCTATCTCCTAAAGAAACTAAAACGCTTCTTTTTCTTTACAACCTCAATATTTAATATATCCATATCACTCAAGATACGCTTAGGATTCTCAAAAAATAATATATCCGCATTCTCAGATCCAATACGCTTTGAAACAATTGAATACGCATCACTCAATTTAGAAATACGATGCCCACATGCTCTATGTGTATCTGTACCAATCACATCACAATATCCATCATCTAATAAAGATAAAGCATTGGATTGAATTGTCTTTCCATGCATTCCTAAAATAGAAGTACGATTAATTTGTAGAACACAACCCATATCAATCCAATTATCAATAATTGAATAATCAAGTCCTGAATGAAAATAACGTTCAATATGCGCAATCACAGGAATAAAACCCTTTACCTTCAATTCATACAAACAATCATCTCTATAATCAATGGAATGAATATCACGAAGAACATTATACTCCACAAGCATATAACGAGATCCATTTAGTGTTGGATATAAATCTAAATCCAATCCATCAATAAACTCACTATTCATCATGACTTCCCCACCACAATAAATTGGAATCGGACTCATTTTTTTTAATTCCATTTGACGAGAAACAATCTCATTATAAATAGAAACATCCAATTGTCCAGGAATAAAGTGTGGTGTACTACATATTCCTACAAAGCCATCAGCCTTAGCAGATTCTAACGCACTTTGAGCATCCTCAATAGATGGCATACCATCATCAATACCCCAAGCGATATGTGAGTGAATATCTATAAACTTAGCCATTATAATTCAGGAATCTCGCAGAAAACAGGAATACCCAAATATTTTTCTGCCTCTTCTTTCGTACGCAAACGATTATCTAATAAATATCTTAATACTGCATATCCTGCACCTAATACAAATCCAACTGCAGCCGCAAGTACACCATTCTTCTTCGCATTTGGACCACTTGGTACATAAGATAATTTAGCCTTATCTACAATTTCAATATTACGAACATTTAAGTTCTTCTGCATTGTCTTAATAAAAGTATCTACAGTTCCATTTGCGATATCCTTAGATAACTTAGGATCTGTAGTTGTAGCCGTAATTGTGATAATTTCCGTATTTGATTCATTCGTAACTTCAATACAATCTTTGACACTTTTTGCGTTTTCCATACCCACATTTTTAGCCACTTCAGACATGACATTATTCTGCGTCATTAAGTTAACTACGTTGGTTACCAACTTACTATTGGCCATCTGTGAATTATAATCCAAAGATCCACTATCACTTACTTGAGGCGTTAAATAAATGGAAGTACTAGCCGTATATTTAGGCGCAATCAAAAACTTTGTTCCAAAAAATCCAGCAGCCCCCAATACAACACAAAGTAAAATAATTAATTTAATATGTTTTAAAATAGCACGAGCCACTTCAAGAAGATCAATAACATCTTCATCATCTTCTACATTAGCTACATTCATATAAGCATCATTACGAGACATTCTCTTATAAGCCATAAACCCTTATCCTCCTACTTTTTATTTTAAGCATGATTAAAACAACCATGAACCAAAACAACTATAACTATACCATAAAATAAACCTTTTTTTATAAATAAATTCATTTTAGGTCAAAAGAAAAATTTATTCCCACCTTTAGGTTGCGATAACCTTTACACTAAA
>ERZ894180.2191-NODE-2191-length-10240-cov-10.821600_pt1 | contig 10240 bp, 11 predicted proteins | sample MGYA00380278_ERZ894180 | MGnify/ENA primary metagenome ERZ894180 (study PRJEB32331, sample SAMN06328450) | human gut metagenome | biome: human gut microbiome; feature: stool | host: Homo sapiens | collected 2013-02-24 ...
ATAAGCCGAGCCGTTTGCGTTTATACGGTTTTCTAACATCCGCCCGCCTTTTCTTAAAGAGCGGGTTTTGTTTTAACTATGACTAAAGGATGTTAATCGTATGAAAAAAATTTTTATTTTATCCATGTTTTTATTTTTAACTGCTTGCGGAACAACAGCTCCTTTTTCACCTCCTCAGGCTATGATGTTTTCGAACATCAAGGCTCCGCTAAATACAGAATTTAATGAAACAAGAATCGGAACAAAAGTAGGAGAAGCAAGTACATACTCTTTTTTAGGATTAATTTCAGTAGGTGATGCAGGCATTCAAAAAGCAGCTCAAAACGGACATATCACCAAAGTTAATCATGCAGATTATGAACATTTTAACTTTTTAGTATTCCAAAAAACGACTGTATTTGTTTATGGAGAATAATCATGAAAGCAAAAAGATCAGCTGCGCTGATGTTTATACTTTTAGTGACTGGATGTGCGGGAATAGATGCCCCTTTCCAACCTCCTACAGGTATGTTATTCACCAATACAAAAGCACCATTAAAAATAAATTTAAACAACACATCATTTAACATAAACCATGGAGAAGCACGAACAATAGCCTTTCAGTATGGTATTTGGAGTTTTTCTGCCGGTGATTCCTCTGCTAAAACAGCGATGATGAATGCATTTATCAATCAAGCTGACTATGCAGATTATGAATATACAAACATACTATTCGGTCTATATGAAAGCGTAAATGTTATAGTTTATGGAACAAAAGTAAATGATAATGAATTTGTTTACTTAAAAAATGATTGGAACTAATTATGAAAAAAATACTATTTAATTTATTCCTTTTATGTTCTTTAACAGCCTGTGGCTCTTTAGGACACAAGTTTGACGGGCTACAGACACCAAACGAAAATGAAGCTATAATATACTACTATCGCCCTAGTAGATTCTTAGGGTGTGGCGTATATTATGACATTAAAGAAAATGGAAAAAAAGTCACAACACTATATGATGGAGGATATTATCCTTACAGAACAACAGCTGGAAACAAATTCGTATCAGCCAAAACAGAAGCTGCTGAACAAATTTCTTTTCTTGTTGAAAATGGTAAAACTTACTTTGTTAGAGGAAAAGTACATATGGGAATTATGATAGGACGGCCTTCTCTAAAACTTGTTCCCCAAGAAAAAGCATTAAAAGAAATTCAAAACTGTAGAATAATTGAGGAGAAAAATTAAATATAGAAAAACAGTAATAATAAATCTATTTATAGCCATCTATTCGACCTTCGAATAATGGCTATTTTTTTATAACCAAATCCAACCACATTCTTCTACACCACCAAAGAATCAAAAAATCATACAGCACAGCAATTCTACTTGGTTTCGTTGCACCCTTCCAATTTCTCCATATAAAAACCCCCTCTGTTAAAGAGGGGGTTTTTATATGGAGCGGGTAACGGGAATCGAACCCGCATTAAAAGCTTGGGAAGCTCTCGTTCTACCATTGAACTATACCCGCATTGCCTTATTTAGATAAAACAAAACTTTTCATTTAGCAAGCACTTTATTCAAAAATCACCAGCATCACGCCCAAAATGATTAAAATAAAGCAAAACATTTTTTTCAAAATAACCTGCGGCGAAATCTTTTCCATCAGCGGAACCCCGAATTTCTTCAGCAGCAGATAAGCGAACGCCAGCATAAAAATCGGCTGGGTAGCATTCACGGAAATCAGCGTCACCGGCGACAGGCCGGACAAAGCATAAACCCCGCAAACCATACCGAGAAAACAAATAAATTCATTGACGACAAACAAACGGCACTTCTTCAAATAAGGCGGAAAATTCCTGACAATATCCTTCCGCCAAGGCTTCACCAACAGAAACGCCAACGGGATCATTCCGGAAATCGCCCCGGGAAATATTGCCAGATTTATCCAGCTTAAATCCTCAATCAGCGTATATTTTTTCAAAACTTCGGCAAAAGCCACCAATAACGAAGCCAGAACCATATAATAGAAAGCGCGGTTAAGCTTGGGAATTTTCCGCCCCTTGATGCTCAAAGCTACGGAAGACAGAATAATCACCGCAAAACCGACATATTGCGCAAAATCAAGCTTGTCGCCCAGCCAAAAATAACTCAGCAAAGGATATAAATATCCGATATAAATTGCCGCCAAAATCAAATAACAGCCCCACACCTCGGGCGACGGCATGGTCGGCGTTCCCAAAAACAGCAAAAGCGGCAAAAACAGAGCATTGGATATCGAAACATAAAAAACCATCGTCGTCGGATGCTTGAATGTCCGGTTCGACAAATGGCTCTCAATAATCACTGCCATTGCAGCAAAAATCGGCATTCCGAAAGCGGCAAGAAGAAACTCCATCTGTCCCTTTCGTTAATTTTGAGCCGCGTTTTTAATGGAATTGATGAAATTGGTTGCGTTGTTGACGGCCGTTTCGTTCAGCCCCATAGATTGCAGCGTCAATTTGCGAATGCAGTCGTTGGCCACATCCTCGGCCGTTGCTTTGACACCGAGGCCGGACGTAAACAACGTTCCGTTGGCAGCCCGGGAATTTATTTCATTCAGCATACAGGCATTAAGCTTGGCCGTGCTTGAACTGTTCTCGTTTAAAAGCAATGTGTTAAAATCAATATTATTGCAGGCACAAACCTCAACAACGGCAAATAAAGCAGCAATTAATCGATATCTCATATTTTATCCTATCTTAAACTTGTACCTTCACTTTTTGTCAGTAACGATTGAGCATTGCGAAAAGCCATATTCTGAGAAAAAGCATCTGTCATTTCCAATTTAGCCAAACAATAGCGGGCTGCTTTCTGGGCTGCCGCCGTATTTCCTAGGGAAACAACCCGGCCGTCTTCTGTCATCTGATTAATTTCGTCACGCAAACAGGCATTTAGCTGCCCATGCGGCGATAACGGAGTTTTGTTCTCTTTAAACAAGGCACAGCCGCTTATTGCTATTGCAGTCATAACAGTTAAAATTATAGTCTTCATTTTTTTCTCCTGAAAATAATGAAATAGCCATAGCATAAATATATTAATTTATTGCAAATAAAATTTTGCATTTTACAAACTGATACCTGTTTTTAGGATAAACAGCAAACTAAAAAAAGCCCCGAAACGGAGCTTTTTTACAGGCATATCGGTTAAAATGCCACCGCAGCCCTGACAAAGTTGCTCCTATACGGCGTAGCTTTGCTCTCTTGGCCCGTTGTCGACCAGGCGCTCTCGGTAGAATACTCGCTTGACGTCCAATAAGTGATAACACTTCCCGACTTGGAAAACCTGTCTCCCCCCACCAACTCCAAAGAAGCCTCAACATAAGTTACAACACTTTTTAACGCCGTCCATTCTTTGATACTGGGCAAAAACCATTTTCCCCTTTGGCAAAAATCCTTTGTACAGCCAGTAGGCAAATAAGTGTTTACCTCTTTTGCCGGCTCATAGCTTCCGCCACATGAGGTCTTTAATAAAATATCGGTAAAATTCCGCCCGGCCCCCTCACAAAGTTGAGGATGCCACCCATCAGTACAATCCGGAATAGACGTATTGCAAGTCGAACTAGACCAAACATAAGTTTTACTGCTAACATCACGCAAAGCGATAGCTAATCTATTTTCAGCATCAAAAACAACGCCAATCGGTGTTTTACCGGCTTCATAACCGTCAGAAACCGAACCGTCGCCATATAATATCGAACCAACTTTAACCTCGGCACTTGCTTTGCTGCAATATAATTTGCTCAAATCAAACGGGCACTTTAAAATATTTTTTGCTCCTGCGCAATCTGAAGAAGATTGTACATATCCTAATTGCTCACAGGTCGGTGCAACAGCACAAGTCGCTGCCTGCGCCGCCGGAACAAAAGCAATCAGGGCCGGCAGAAATACCCCGAAATATTTTTCACATCTTTTACTCATTATTTTTCTCCTCAAATTAAATTAACGCTATTTCCCTTAAGAGCGAAAATTGAGGCTATGCTCATTTAACCAAACAAGACAAAGCTCCACCGCACCAGTAATTATCCAAATCCAAATATCCTGTCGCACAACCGACAGCACAATATTTTTTAGAACAACTCTCATATTCGCAGGTATTGCCGGCCGGACAGCTGGCCAAAGTACATTTATTCTCACAGCAAGATCTACAGGTATCAAATTTCTGAACTACCCCCGAGTAACAGACCTTCGCTCCGGCCTCACCGCCGCAGTCGCAAGTTTTGTAACCTGAACAGGCATTCTCCGTTCTCTTGTACTTAATCGTGCCGCAAGAATTGCACACCTCGCCCGGAACATAACCCTGGGCACTTGCCTGCGCTGCCGTATAGTCATACCCCGAACACGGATTGCAAATACATTTCTTATAGCTGTCGTTATAAGGGCAGCTCTGATTGATGTCGCCGACTTTCCCCGCTTCACAGGTCAGACTGTAGCCAAGTTCCTTACAAGCACGGATATTATCCGTTTCGCAGGATTTATAGAGAGACGATTTATAAGGACACGGATTAGCCGGATACTCCGGCACAGAACAGGATGTAACATGATAGCCGTTGTTCTTACACCAGATATCGGGATCGATACAGTCACGAACAAATTTGCTGTCATAAGGGCATTCGTCATCTTTGATATACCCGGCCGGACAACCGTTATGAACATAACCGGCTTGCTTGCACAAATCATCTGTGGAGAATTCTGTGTAACCGAAATCCAATTCACCGTCACCGACAATAAATTTAACATTGGCAAATTTAGGATAATATTTCAAAGGCTCTTGCCTCTGCAAAACCAATCCGGCAAAGGAAGAAGGAACAGGCCGCTTAGGAATTGCGGCGGCCTGAGGCCGTGATTCAAAGGTTTGGTTTTGGCTTGTATCTACGAGGGAGGCATACTCGGAACTTAACGAAGCGAACGATGCCGTCGGATAAACTGAAAAGAATACCGATGACAGATAGATAGTTTTGCTGATTATTCGCATAATACACCTCACAAATATAACTGAATCAAAGCCTAAATGTAAGGTAACATATTATTTAAAATTTGTCAACACGACATTGGACGATTGCTTTCTTTTTTCTAAGTTGATTAGACATTTTGAACTAAGAAAAGAACCGGCACCTACATGAATAAGCAAAGATGTTGCAACACTCGTCACAGACAAATTTGTCAATATCTTTAAAAGCCTTGCTGCGATTCGGATTGAGTCGCACTTTTTATCCGCTGCGGAGCATTTTTTAATGGATTTTTGAGATTTAACATGCTATAAAGCGCGCATATAGAGATTCTATATTGAGTTTAACCGAGCCGGAAGATTAGGCCTTAAATCGTCTTAATCTGAGGCTCTTTTTGTGTTCTAAACATATAAGGAAAATAACTTATGTCAGAAGTCAAAATGAAAATGATGGACGGTAACGAAGCCGCTGCTTCCGTTGCCCACCGCATGAATGAAGTCTGCGTTATTTACCCGATTACCCCGTCTTCTCCGATGGGCGAATGGGCTGATGCGTGGTCTGCCGCCAAACAGAAAAACCTGTGGGGCGTCGTTCCCGAAGTTCAGGAAATGCAGTCTGAAGCAGGTGCTGCCGGCGCTTGCCACGGTTCTATTCAGGCCGGTGCCTTAACCACCACCTTTACCGCTTCTCAGGGCTTGCTCCTGATGATCCCGAACATGTATAAAATCGCCGGTGAACTTTCTCCGTTCGTTATGCATGTTGCCGCCCGTTCCCTGGCTTATCATGCGCTGTCCATTTTCGGTGACCACACTGACGTTATGAGCTGCCGCCAGACCGGCTTTGCCATGCTCTGCTCCAACTCCGTTCAGGAAGCGCACGACATGGCCGCCATTGCTCAGACTTCAACGCTGCGCAGCCGTGTTCCGTTCATGCATTTCTTTGACGGTTTCCGCACCTCGCATGAAATCAAAAAAATCAAACTGCTTTCCGACGACGATCTGCGCGCCATGCTCGAAGGCGTTGACTACTCTTTCAACGCTGAACATGCTCTGCGTCCGGAATCTCCGGTCATCCGCGGTACGGCTCAGAACCCTGACGTCTTCTTCCAGGGCCGCGAAGCTTCCAACCCCTTCTACAAAAAAGTTGAAGGCATCGTCCAGGAAGAAATGGACAAGTTCGCTAAAATCAGCGGCCGCCAGTATCATGTTGTTGATTACGTCGGCGCGGCTGATGCCGAACAGGTTATCGTTATTATGGGTTCCGGCGCCGAAACCGTTGAAGAAACCATTAACTATCTGAATGCCAACGGCGCCAAACTGGGCCTGTTGAAAGTTCACCTGTATCGTCCGTTCCCGGAAAAATCTTTCCTGAAAGCTTTGCCGAAATCGGTCAAAGTCGTTTCCGTTCTCGACAGAACCAAAGAATCCGGCTCCACCGGCGAACCGCTGTACCTTGACGTTGTCGCCACTTTGACGCAGGCCTTTGCCAACGGCGAAATTGCCAATATGCCGAAAATTCTCGGCGGCCGCTATGGTCTGTCTTCCAAAGAATTTACCCCGGGCATGGTCAAAGCCGTTTATGATAACGGTTCTGCCGCCAAACCGATTAACGGTTTCACCGTCGGCATTAACGATGACGTTAACAAAACGTCCCTGCCGTTTGACGATTCGATTGACACCGAACCCAAAGACGTTGTCCGCGCCGTATTCTACGGTTTGGGCGCAGACGGTACTGTCGGTGCAAACAAAAACTCAATTAAGATTATTGCCGAAGACGCCGGTAAATACGGCCAGGGTTACTTCGTTTATGACTCCCGCAAATCCGGCTCTATGACCACTTCTCACCTGCGTTTCTCGGATAACCCGATTAAGTCGGCTTACCTGATTAACAAAGCGGACTTTGTGGCTTGCCACCAGTTCCCGTTCATGCGCAAGGTTGACATCCTGAAAATCGCCAAACCGGGCGCAACTTTCCTGTTGAACGCTCCTTACGGCGCCGATGAAGTATGGAATCACCTGCCGATTGAAGTTCAGGAAGAAATCATCAGCAAAAAGCTGAAATTCTACACCATCAATGCGGTTGAAGTTGCTCGCGAAACCGGTATGGGTCAGCGCATTAACACCGTTATGCAGACCTGCTTCTTCGCCATTTCCAACATTCTGCCGAAAGATGAAGCTATCGCGCAGATTAAGAATGCGATCAAGAAAACCTACAGCAAAAAAGGCGACGCCATCGTTCAGAAAAACTTCCAGGCCGTTGACGCCTCTCTGGCTCATCTGCACGAAGTTAACTATCCTGACCATGTCACGTCAACTTTCCACCGCTCTCTGCCGGTTCCGGCCAATGCGCCTGAATTCGTTAAAAAGCTGACCGGTGAAATTATTGCCGACCGTGGTAACGAACTGCCGGTATCTGCTTTCAGCGAGGTCGTTGACGGAACCTGGCCGACCGGAACCACTCAGTACGAAAAACGCTGCATCGCTACCGAAATCCCGGTTTGGGATCCGGAAACCTGCATCCAGTGCGGCAAATGCTCTCTGGTCTGCCCGCACGGCGTTATCCGTATGAAAGTCGCTTCGGAAGAAGAACTGAAAAACGCGCCGAAAGGTTTCAAATCTGCCGCTTATAAAGGCAAGGAATTTGCCGGCAAACAGTTCATTTGGCAAATGTCTCCGGAAGACTGCACCGGCTGCGGCATCTGCGTCAGCGCCTGCCCGGCTAAAAACAAAGCCAATCCGGAACGCAAGGCCATCAATATGGACCACATTGAAAATCATCTGGAAGAACAGGTTGCCTGCTGGAACTTCTTTGAAACTCTGCCCTACGTCAAACGTACCGAAGTTGTCAAGAACCTGCCGAAGACCACTCAGCTGATTCAGCCCTTGTTTGAATTTTCCGGTGCCTGCGCCGGCTGCGGTGAAACGCCGTATGTCAAACTGTTGACCCAGCTGTTCGGTGACCGCATGGTTGTCGCCAATGCGACCGGATGTTCTTCAATCTACTCCGGCAACCTGCCGACCACACCGTATGCCAAAGACGAAAAAGGCCACGGTCCGGCTTGGGCAAACTCTTTGTTTGAAGACAACGCCGAATTCGGTCTGGGCATGAGATTTTCCATCGACCAGCAGACCCATTTTGCTAAGACCCTGCTTGAGGGGCTGAAAGACAAAATCGGTGCCGAACTGGTTGAAAAAATTCTCGCTAACCCGCAGGCCACCGACGTTGAAATCGATGACCAGCGCGCCAACGTCAAAGCTCTGCGCGACAAGCTGGCCGGCATCGACACCCCTGAAGCCAAACACCTGAACAAACTGGCTGACTACCTGATTAAGAAATCAGTCTGGATTCTGGGCGGCGACGGCTGGGCTTATGATATCGGCTTCGGCGGTCTGGATCATGCGATTGCTTCCGGCAAAAACATCAATATCCTGGTTATGGATACCGGTGTTTACTCCAATACCGGCGGTCAGCAGTCTAAGGCTACCCCGATGGGCGCCAGCGCCAAATTCGCAACGGCGGGTAAATCTCTGCCGAAGAAAGATCTGGGTATGATTGCCATGTCTTATGGTAATGTTTATGTTGCCCAGGTTGCTTTCGGTGCCAATGATGCTCAGGTCATCAAAGCCATGAACGAAGCTGAAGCTTTTGACGGCCCGTCCATCATCATTGCTTACTCGCACTGCATTGCCCAGGGCTTCAACCTGGCTGACGGCTTGCAGCACCAGAAGAACGCGGTTGAAACCGGTTCTTGGCCGCTGTTCCGTTACAACCCGGAAAACATTAAAGAAGGCAAAGCTCCGCTGACTTTGGATTCCAAAGCTCCGAGCAAACCTCTGTCAGACTATATGTCTAACGAAACCCGTTTCCAGGTTGTCAACAAGATGAATCCTGAACGTTATGAAACCTTGTTGAATAAGGCTCAGGAGAACGTTAAAGAAAAACGTTCCTTGTATGAACACATGGCAGAATTTGCCATTAAGGAAGGCGCTGAATAATCAGCTTTCCGCCAACAAAAATACCCCGAAGCAATTCGGGGTATTTTTTTGTTATCAAATATTGACTATCCAAAAAAAACATGCCATCCTATAAAATATTAATATTACTAAACAATAAAGGAAGCTGACATGAGTGATAACAGCCAAAACGATGAGCCCCCACTCACTCCGGAACAACAGGAAAATGATTTTATCTCTATTCTCGGAGAAAAAAACTTTGACAAAGCAAAATACCGCCTTGACGCCCAGAAACTGCAAAACATCGGTATGCCTTTGGATATACTTAACCCGATGGCTTACAAAAAAGACGATGATAATGATAATGATAAGAATAAAAACAAAAACTCAAGAAACGCTGACCAGCCGGACTACAAAGGCGACGGCCTTTCATTCATTTCGGAAGAAAAAAACGGAAAACTTTTCGGCCGCGGCAGCAACGGTGAAACATTTGAAGCTAAAAACTATGAGGAACTGAACAAACTCATTGCCGGCTCTTACAAAAAAGAATATGAAAAACGCCCCGACAAAGGAAAAAACAGCATCGTCGAATATCATACTTCCGATAAAAATCCCCAAAAGATGGCCGCTTTCGCAAAAGCTTTCATTAATGAGGGTATTGCCGTCGGCGGAGATGTTCCTCAAGATCCCAAATTCTGGCAAAATCTGAAAAAAGAATATCTGAACAACCCCGAACACTCCATTGATAATTGGCAGCACCTTACCCGGAAAGTTCCCCCTCAATATATGGGAGAAATGAAAAATGAACACACGCTTTCACCAACACGAGAAACAAACCCCCGAGCAGCTTCTGGATCGTTCATCAAACAATTGCGCAACGGAAACAACCCCAAACTGACTCCGCAGCAAAACAAACCGCAGCAACGGTCAAACGGCAATCAGCCGCTTTCCGTACAGCAGATGATCGGCAACGGTTATCAACGCTGAACAACAAAATACCCCGAAACAATTCGGGGTATTTCGTTATCTCCTTATGACTGAATATCCTCTCGGCCCATTTCCTGATATCACCCTATTGCAAAAAAAAAGAGAGAGCCGCTCGCTCCCTCTTTTTCTTACCGGTATATCAATAGCGATATAAGGTCAAAACATGAGCCAACGCTGCGTAACGCGTCCGTTCCGAAGAGGTCATTTTTTCAGCCGATTTGCCGCCCAGCGTTTTGAACTCCTTGCGAAGTTTTTCCACACCGTCGGCATCTCCCGGCAGCAAATCGGGAAAAGCGGTCAAAACAACATCCGTCGGCGAAACGGCAGTATAACGG
>ERZ894180.2199-NODE-2199-length-10221-cov-5.342613_pt1 | contig 10221 bp, 12 predicted proteins | sample MGYA00380278_ERZ894180 | MGnify/ENA primary metagenome ERZ894180 (study PRJEB32331, sample SAMN06328450) | human gut metagenome | biome: human gut microbiome; feature: stool | host: Homo sapiens | collected 2013-02-24 ...
TTGAAAAGGAGAATGGGAATGCTGACGGATATCGAGATTGCCCAGCAGACAGAGATGAGACCCATCGCAGAGATCGCCGCTTCTCTTGGTATTGGCGAAGAGGAGCTGGAGCCTTATGGAAGATATAAGGCAAAATTGAACGATTCTCTGTATAATCGCCTGAAGGATCAGAAAGATGGCAAATTGATCCTGGTGACAGCAATCAATCCAACCCCAGCAGGGGAAGGCAAAACCACTACAACAGCAGGTCTTGGAGAGGCCATGGCGAAAATCGGCAAAAAAGCAATCATCGCCCTGCGAGAACCGTCCCTTGGGCCAGTATTTGGAATAAAGGGTGGAGCAGCAGGTGGCGGCTATGCACAAGTGGTACCGATGGAGGACATCAACCTCCATTTCACCGGCGACTTCCACGCCATCGGCGCCGCCAACAACCTGCTGGCGGCCATGGTGGATAACCACATCTATCAGGGCAACGCTCTGGACATCCAACAGGTGACATGGCGGCGCTGCGTGGACATGAACGACCGCCAGCTGCGCTATATCCTCTGCGGCTTGGGTGGCAAGGGAAACGGCGTACCCCGTGAGGAGGGCTTTGACATCACTGTGGCTACGGAGGTCATGGCGGTGCTGTGTCTGGCGGAAAATTTGGCGGACTTGAAGGCTCGTCTGGCCCGGATGATCGTGGGATACAACGGCCACGGCCAGCCGGTGACTGCCGGGGATCTGAAGGCTGCGGGGGCCATGGCCGCCCTATTGAAGGACGCCATCCGCCCCAATCTGGCCCAGTCGCTGGAGGGGACTCCCGCCATCATCCACGGCGGTCCCTTCGCCAACATCGCCCACGGCTGCAACAGCGTAGCCGCCACCAAGGCCGCTCTGCGGCTGGGGGACTATGTGGTGACGGAGGCGGGCTTCGGCGCTGATCTGGGTGCCGAGAAATTTCTGGATATCAAGTGCCGTAGGGCGGGACTGCGTCCGGATGCGGTGGTCATCGTGGCCACGGTCCGGGCTCTGAAGCTACACGGCGGTGCCGATAAGACCCAGCTGGCCACGGAGGACACGGCAGCCCTGCGCCGGGGCCTTCCCAATCTGCTGCGGCACATCGAGAACATCACGCAGGTCTACGGCCTGCCGGCGGTGGTGGCCCTGAACCGCTTCACCACCGACACGGCGGCAGAGCTGGCACTGGTGCAGGAGGCCTGTGCCGCCTATGGGGCGGAGGTGGCCCTGTCGGAGGTGTGGGAGAAGGGCAGCCGAGGCGGCATGGAGCTGGCCCACGGCGTCCTGCGGTCGCTGGAGCGGGAAAACCACTTCCGCTTCGCCTACGATGCCGCCCTTCCCATCCGGGACAAGCTGCTGGCCCTGACCCAAAGAATCTACGGCGGCCACAATGTGGCCTATACCGAGGAGGCCGACCGGGAGATCAACCGCCTGACGGAGCTGGGCTTCGGCGGCCTGCCGGTGTGCGTGGCCAAGACCCAGTACAGTCTTTCCGATGACCCCACAAAGCTGGGGGCCCCTCAGGACTTCATCCTGACGGTGCGGAAGGTGAAGGTCTCCGCCGGAGCCGGGTTCATCGTGGCCCTGACGGGGGACATCCTCACCATGCCGGGTCTGCCCAAGACCCCGGCGGCAGAGGCCATCGACGTGGACGAAAACGGCGTCATCTCCGGCCTGTTTTGATAGGTAACATAACACGATAAAGATATGAAAAAAAGCATCGCATCTGCATAGCAGATGCGATGCTTTTTGTTCTCTTATCCCCTCAGAACAACCGCCGGCCCGTCAGGAAGTGACTGGCATAGTAGCTCTCGCTGAAGGATGTGATCTTCACACAGTTGAAGCGGGAATCGGAGGTGGCGTGGATGAACTGCCCGTCTCCGATGTAGATGCCGCAGTGGGAAGCGGCACTGGAGGAGAAATCTGCATCCTGAAAGAACACCAGATCCCCCGGCTGCAGTTCCCCGAAGCCCACCGCCGTGCCGTAGCTCAGCTGATCCGTGGCCCCGTGGGGCAGATACACCCCGAACTGCTGATAGATGTACATGGTATAGCCGGAGCAGTCAAAGCCGCTGGAAGACGCCCCGCCATAGGCGTAAGGCACCCCCTGATAGGACAGGGCCAGCGCCACCAGATCCGACGCAGAGCCGGAAGCCGTTCCGGCGTCGCCGCCGCTGGGTAGGTCGCCGGAGCCGCCGGAGGAACCAGTATCGGAGGACGTATTTCCCCCGGCTTGGGGCCGTGAGGCAGACAGCTCCAGATAGTCCCCGGAGACGTAGCCGCTCACTCCATCGTAGTCTACATAAAACCATCCGTCTTCAAACCCGGACACCGACACCCACGCCCCATTGGGGAGGGATGTCACCGTTTCATAGCCGGTACCGGCTCCGGAGCGCAGATTCAGTGCATCCGCCGTCACCTGTCCGTAGCCGGTCAGGCCGGAGGTCCGCAGGTCCAGATACTCCCCGGAGAGATAGCCCTCGATGCCGTCGTAGCGCACCTGATACCAGCCGCCGCTCTTTCCCGTGACGGCCACCGTGGTGCCATAGTCCACCAGCGCCAGCGCCTCGGCGTCCCAATCGCCGCTGCGGCGGATGTAGAGGGCGTCAGTGGTGACAGCCGCCGCCAGCACGGAGGTATCCGTCGCCGGAAGGCTCTCCTCCTCCGCAGGCTCCGCTGTCACGTCTGCCGTCGGCTCCGCCGTCTGGGGGGCCGCCAGAGCCGCAGTCTCCGCCGCCTTCAGCTTCTCCAGCGCCTCTCTTGGCACCACCATGCCCAAGTGGACGGCGGGGGAAACCACATTCTCCGGCGGCGTGCGCTCCGTGGTGAGATGTATCGTACACAAAGCCGCCAGCAGGATCACCAGCGCCGCCAGCAGAAATTTTCGTGTCATGCCGGACACCCTTTCTCTCGCTTATTTCCCGGCCAGAGCCCGCTCCAGCCAGATGGAGCCCACGTCCATGGCTGCGTACAGGCTGTCCTTCTCGGACTTCTTCACCACCCGGTCACGGGACTTCAGGTCGGGATCCGTCAGCTGCAGCTGCACGGACACACGGGTGGCCACGTCCATGTCCTGCTCCTTCTTGGTGTCCAGGATCTGCAGCATAATGATGTACTTGTCCGCCATGCTGCCGTAGTAAATGATGTTGTCGATACGGCGCAGAGGGTGGTTTTTATAGATGAGACCCTCGGTCTTTTTGTTTTCAGCCATTTGAATAACTCCCTTCTTTAATAGAACCATACACTTGTAACCAAATTGTAACACACACCGCTCCCCTTGTCAATTCGCCCGCAGGGAAAAAGCCTGCCGCTTTCTGTCGTCGCTATCATTCCACGCCCTCCCGCCGCTAAATTTTTAGCATCCACATTAATTTTATCTCATATTAGTAAGGTTTCATGATCCCATTTTACAGCGATTTTCGCATACACAGCGCAGATAGTGAAATCCTTTCCGCCAAATCCCCCATAGTTTCGTCACGTTTTCGTCACATAACAGAAAACAGCCTCTCTATACGCTAAAAAGTGCTTGCCAAAAAATGGCAGTTGGTGTATAATGACCAGAGATTTTCAAAAGAGGAGACCTTGCCATGTCTGCTATGACTGCTTCGGAGCGCCGCCAGCAAATCGCCCGGCTGCTTTCCGCATCCCAAGCGCCTATCAGCGCCACGACCCTTTCTCAGGAGCTGGGCGTCAGCCGTCAGATCATCGTGGGGGATATCGCCCTGCTGCGTGCCGCCGGTCAGGAGATCACCGCCACCGCACGGGGCTATGTGATCCCCGCACAAAATGGCCTGCTGCGCCGCATCGCCTGTATACACTCTGCCGAGGAGACACGGGACGAGCTCGACGCCATGGTGGACTGCGGCTGTACCGTGGTGGACGTCATCGTGGAGCACCCGGTCTACGGGCAGCTTACCGCTCCCCTGCACCTGTCCAGCCGTCTGGACGTGGATCAGTTCATGAAGCGCATGGACGGGGCCGCCCCCCTGTCCCAGCTCACCGGCGGCGTGCATCTGCACACCCTCTCCTGCCCGGACGAGACCGCCTATGAGCATCTGCTGCAGCTTCTGCGCCAGCGGGGCTTTCTGGTGGAGTGACCACCGACCCTAAAAGAACGACCATTTCCCCTTTTCCCGGCGGAGGCCCTCCCTCCGCCGGGAATTTTTCTGTTGACAAATGGAAAAGAGCCGCTATAATATTGGAAAGTGGTCATGTGTCAAGACACCAAAGTTTACCAATAAGAGAGGGACACTCATGAACAAATTCAAAGCATTTCTGGCCCGGAAGAACATCGCATTCTCCGCCAAGCGCTACTTCATCGACGCCATGGGAGCTATGGCGCAGGGTCTCTTCTGCACCCTGCTGGTGGGGACCATCCTCAACACTCTGGGGACGCAGCTGCACATCGGCTTCCTGACGGAGAGCATCGTCACCATCGGCAAGGGCGAGGGGGCCGTGGCCTACACCATCGGCAGCCTGTGCTCCGCCATGGTGGGCCCCGGCATGGCGGTAGCCATCGGCCGGGCGCTGGAGGCCCCGCCGCTGGTGCTGTTCTCCCTGATCCCCGTGGGCTTCGCCACCAACTCCATGGGCGGAGCCGGCGGCCCGCTGGCGGTGCTGTTCGTCACCATTCTGGCCGCCGAGCTGGGTAAGGCCGTCAGTAAGGAGACTAAGATCGATATTCTGGTGACGCCCATCGTCACGGTGCTGGCGGGTATCGGCTTCGCCGCCCTCATTGCCGCCCCGGTGGGCAAGGCCGCCTCCGCCGTGGGACAGGCCATCATGTGGGCCACGGAGCTCCAGCCCTTCTTCATGGGCATCATCGTCTCCGTGGTCATCGGCGTGGCCCTGACCCTTCCCATCTCCTCCGCCGCCATCTGTCTGGCGCTGGGCCTGACGGGTCTGGCCGGCGGCGCCGCCGTGGCAGGCTGCTGCGCCCAGATGATCGGCTTTGCCGTGATGAGCTACAAGGAGAACGGCGTGGGCGGTCTGGTCAGTCAGGGCCTTGGCACCAGCATGCTGCAGATGGGCAACATCGTCAAGAACCCCCGTATCTGGATCGCGCCCACACTGGCCAGTGCCATCACCGGCCCGCTGGCCACCTGCGTGTTCCACTTTGAGATGAACGGTGCCGCTGTCTCTTCCGGCATGGGCACCTGCGGTCTGGTGGGCCAGATCGGCGTGTACACCGGCTGGGTCAGCGACATTGCCGCCGGTACCAAAGCCGCCATCACCCCGATGGACTGGGCTGCCATGGTGCTGCTGTGCTTTGTTCTGCCTGCCGTGCTGAGTGTGATCTTCTGCGAGATCGAGCGCAAGCTGGGCTGGATCAAAGAGGGCGACCTGAAGCTGAACTGATTTTTAAGCGGAAAAATCTTTTTGCTTTTTGATAGAGCAAATCCCGGCAGGCTACGGTCTGCCGGGATTTGTCTTTTCACGGTTAAACACGTGACGACGCTCTGCACAGGAAGCGTTCAAACGATTCGTTTCCCGTCCAGCACTGCCTGCGTGAGGGTGTCGCCTTCATACACCAGCTTGAGGGAGAAATAAGGCCGTTCCTCATTCAGCAGCCGGAAGAAGATTTTGTCGCCCTCCCAGATGGGCAGTTCAGCCGCCTTATCCTTCGGCACCCATTCCAGCACGCCTTCCCTGCAGGCATCGCCCTGCACCATCTCGCCCGTCCATTCATCAGCGGTGTACAGGTGGATGAACTCGGTCATGTTGCCCCAAATAAAGGTCAGCAGACCCCGGGCGCGGAAGCGCTTCAGCGTCAGGCCGGTCTCCTCCTTCACTTCCCGCAGCAGGCAGTCCTCCGGGCTTTCAAACCGCTCAAACTTTCCGCCTACACCGATCCATTTGTCGTGGTTGTAGTCGTCCTGCTTTTTGATACGGTGCAGCATCAGGTAGGCATCGTCCCGTTCCAGATAGCACAGCGTGGTGCTGAAAATGGGAAATTCCGGGTTCATGAAGGCTCCTAGATTCATTGAGTTCTCCTTTTGATCTTGTTTTTGTGGAAAATGCCGTTTTTCGTTGCGGCCCCTCCCGTGAAAAAACACCCCCGGCAAAGCCCGCAGGCTTTGCCGGGGGTGCAAACCAAAAATAACTTTTTCCTCTGAATATGCCAGAGCAACGCGGCGGCAATTTAAAATCATTGCCCCTTCCGGCTTGCTCTTCCCTTGCCCGCATTGTTCAGCTTGCGCACAAGGTCGTTCTGATGCTTGCGCTGGCTGGGCGTGGGCTGCGGGTCTTTGGCCTCCTCAGCGCGGCGGCCGCTCTGGGCGGTGTCCGGATCGATGCGTTCCAGCGTCCACTCCTGATTGCCGCCGGCCACAAAGTTCCAGATCTGGGCCTGTGCGCCGTTGGAGGTGTTCATACCCACAAGGTCGATGTATTTATCCGCCAGCACATTGCGGATGCGGGTGCGCCCGCTGCGGGTGGGCTCCAGCGCCCAGCACTGACTCAGCCCGCTGGTGCGGTCCCACTGGTGCAGCCATGTGCCCTCCACCACACCGCCAAGGGCCAGATCCATCATCTTGCCGGTAAAGCGGTTGCAGATGCGCCAGCGGCCCTCGCCTGCATCCACGAACTGCCACTGCTGCCACGGATGGCCTGCATAGCTCCACAGCTGGATGGCCGCGCCGTTCTCGGTGTTGAAGTTCTTTACTTCCAGTACCTTTCCATTGGGGGCTTTGATGATATAAAATTCATTTTCCAGAATGACTGCCTGTGATGCCTTTGCCATAGAGCACGACTCCTTTCCAGTTTGGTAGCCCTATTATAGCGTATTTGTCCTTTGGCAGCAAGAATGCTTTTCCATAATCTTTTTACGTTTTATTGTGCATTTTGACATGATTCCCGCAACGATAACGTTTACGCGCAACAAAACCGTCTCTGCAGGGAATTTCTTTACACTCCGGCCTGTCTTGTGATACAATAAAGGCACACGCTTTTAGGGAGGGATTTGGAATGACCAACGAAACCTTGGAAACCATTAAAAGCCGCCGCAGCTGCCGTGCCTATAAGCCGGAGCAGATCACCGACGAAGAGCTGAATGCCGTGCTGGAAGCCGGCACCTACGCTGCCAGCGCCATGGGCCGCCAGAGCGCAAAGATCGTGGTGGTGCAGGACGCTGCCACCCGCGCCCAGCTCACCCGCATGAACGCTGCTGTCATGGGCAGGGACACCGACCCCATGTACGGCGCTCCCACCATTCTGGTGGTGCTGGCCGATGCTCACGCCGCAAATGCCGTACCCGACGGCAGCCTTGTCATGGGCAACCTGATGCTGGCTGCAGCTTCGCTGGGGCTGGGCAGCTGCTGGATCAACCGCGCAAAGGAAGAGTTTGAAACAGAAGAGGGCAAGGCCCTGCTCCGGCAGTGGGGCATCGAGGGCGATTGGGTCGGCATCGGCCACTGCATTCTGGGCTACCCTGCTGCAGACCCCAAGCCCGCCGCCCCCCGCAAGCCGGATTATATCGTAAAAGTATAAGGAGAACTATGAAGCCTGATTACAAGCTGGTCGCCAAGGCCAAATACATCCACGCCACCGCCGACCTTGCCAGTGAACTCTGGCACGAGGTGTACAAGCGCTATTACCCCGCAAAGCAGCTGGACACCCTTGTGGAAGAGCTGCAGAGCGCCGATGCCATTGAGGAGGACATCGACAACGATGTGAACTACTTCCTCGTGGTTCTGGGCGGCAAGACCATCGGCTACTTTGCGTGGAAGATGGAGAACACCGCCCTGCATCTGATGCATCTGTACCTCAGGCCCGAATACCGCGGCAAGGCACTGGGCCGGGACATCGTGCTCTCCTGCGAGCGGCTGGCCCGCGGCGAGGGCAAGGGCCGTGTGTGGTGCACCGTGCACGCCAAGGCCCTGCCGGTGCAGCAGTTCTTCAAGGCCCTGCGCTACCGCAATTTAAAGCCCGCCGAGCAGGAAAACGGCACCGTCCCCCGGGACGAAGTGGTATTTGAGCACACGCTGGGCTAAAAAGCCGCAAATGCTATTGAAATTTCTCCCCGTTTGTACTACACTGGTGTAGTGTAATAAAGTGTCTGCCTGTGGGCGGCATCTGCAAAAAAGGAGAACAACATGGCAAAAGATCATCCTACCGGCCAGTCCGGTCTGTATCAGGCATTTTTGCAGCTCAAGACTCCGGAACAGTGCTACCGTTTTTTACAGGATGTGTGCAGCTATTCCGAGCTGAGCGCAATGGAGCAGCGCTACAACATTGCCGAAATGCTGGTGGACAAGCGCATCTACACCGAGATCATGGATAAGACCGGTGCATCCAGCGCCATCATCAGCCGGGTAAGCCGGGTGCTGAGTGCCAACGACAGCGTGTTACGCGCCTTGCTGGAAGCGGAAAAAGCTGCCGACGATCAAAACTGAACTTCCACACAAACCATGCCGCGTGCCGCCCGTGCGGTATGCGGCTTTTATCATTCAACCGGGAAGGCAGAAGTCCCCACGCCAGCGGGGTACTTCTATCGTTTTTCCTCATGCGGCGCAGATGCGCCGTCTTCATCAGAAATCAGGGAGGTTTGATTTTTATGAGCAAAGCTGTTGTATTTTTTGCCGAGGGCACCGAGGAATGTGAAGCCCTGCTGGTGGTCGATCTGCTGCGCCGCGCCAAGGTGGAGGTGACCGTGGCCAGCGCATCCGGCAGCCGCGAGATCGTGAGCAGCCACAAGGTGCATATCACCGCCGACGCACTGGCCGAAGAGGTGGATTATTCGGATGTGGACATGGTGGTGCTGCCCGGCGGCATCCCCGGCACCCCGAACCTTGCCGCCAACAAGACCGTTACCGACACCTGCGTTTCCTTTGCAAAGAGCGGCAAAAAGGTAGCTGCCATCTGCGCAGCACCCAGCGTGCTGGCATCTCTCGGCCTGCTGGAGGGCAGAAAAGCCACGGCGCACGCCGGTTTCCAAGACAAATTGGCCGGTGCCGAGGTGCTGGATACCGAAGTGGTAGTGGACGGCAATATCACCACCAGCTACGGTCTGGGCGGTGCCATCCCCTTTGCGCTGGAGCTGGTGCGCCAGCTGGCCGGGCAGGCTGAGGCCGACCGCATCCAGAACGCCATCGCTTACCGCCACTGAGGGAGGGAGTCAGTATGCGTTTTGTTACCTGCCGCCTGCCGGACGGCGTGGAAGATCCGGCCATTCTTTCGCCGGACGGCACACAGATCTGGCCGCTGAGCTGGCTGGGCCTTTCCTATGAAACCTTGTCCGATGCCATCCCCTTTCTGACCCCGCAGGTGCGGGCAGGCCTGCAGCTTGCCATTGCGGGCATCCCGGCCCTGCCCGTGGATGCCGTGCAGCTGCAAAGCCCTATTCCCTGCCCGGCGCAGGATGTGGTGTGCCTTGGCATCAACTACATGGCCCACTCGGACGAAGCGGAGAAATACTCTGCCGATGCCTTTGCAACCAAACATCAGGATGCCATTTATTTTTCCAAGCGCGTTTCCCGCGCTGTGCCGGACGGCGGCTTTATTGAAGCTCACACTGACCTTGTGCAGAAGCTGGACTACGAATGCGAACTGGCTGTGGTTCTGGGCAAAGATGCCAGGGATGTGCCCGCCGGGCAGACAAAAGACTATGTGTTCGGCTACACCATCCTGAACGACGTTTCCGCCCGCGATGTGCAGACCGCCCACAAGCAGTGGTATTTCGGCAAAAGTCTGGACGGCTTCACGCCCATCGGCCCCTGCATCGTTACCGCAGACGAATTCGACACCTACCCGCCCAAGCTCGGCATCCGAAGCTTCGTCAACGGCGAAAAGCGGCAGGACTCGAACACCAGCCTGCAGATCTTTGATATTGACCATGTGATTCACGAGCTTTCGCAGGGCATGACCCTGAAGGCCGGCACCATCATTGCCACCGGCACCCCGGCAGGCGTGGGCATGGGCATGGACCCGCCGCAGTTCCTGAAGCCCGGCGACACGGTGCGCTGCGAAATCGACGGCATTGGCAGCCTGACCAACACCGTGCGGTGAGCACTGGCATTTGTGCCAAACATTCACTGCGTTTTCCGTCTGTTTGCATGAAAATCCGCAGCGGCACTGCTCTTTTGCGGGTAGGTGTGGTATACTGGAACACGCGAAATACTGCGGCCGCTGGCCGTCAAAAAGGGGTAAATGAAACATGAAAGAATACGCATTCGGCATCGATCTGGGCGGTACCACCGCCAAGATCGGCCTGTTCAAGACCAC
>ERZ894180.2203-NODE-2203-length-10193-cov-6.357072_pt1 | contig 10193 bp, 10 predicted proteins | sample MGYA00380278_ERZ894180 | MGnify/ENA primary metagenome ERZ894180 (study PRJEB32331, sample SAMN06328450) | human gut metagenome | biome: human gut microbiome; feature: stool | host: Homo sapiens | collected 2013-02-24 ...
CGATCAACGAGTCCGACGTTATGCTGGCAACCGCATCTTCCGCCATCATTATCGGATTTAACGTACGCCCGGATGCGAACGCAAAATCCATGGCAGAGCAGAACGGCGTAGACATCCGTCTGTACCGTGTCATCTACCAGGCAATTGAGGATGTTGAGGCAGCCATGAAGGGTATGCTTGAGCCGGTTTACGAAGAGAAAGTCATCGGTCATGCCGAGGTACGTCAGCTCTTCAAGGCATCCGGTGTCGGAACGATCGCCGGAAGCTATGTACTGGACGGAACGTTCCAGAGAGGCTGCAAAGTTCGAATCAGCCGCGAAGGAAACCAGATCTTCGAAGGAAATCTGGCATCCCTCAAACGTTTCAAAGACGATGTCAAAGAAGTGCGCTCCGGCTATGAGTGCGGTCTTGTATTTGAAGGATTCAACGATCTTCAGGAGTTCGATCAGGTCGAGGCCTATATCATGGTAGAAGTGCCGAGATAGAAATGAGGAATTAAGTTGAGAAAAAACAGTATTAAAAACACCAGGATCAACGGGGAAGTACAGAAAGAGCTTTCCAACATCATCCGGAACGAGATCAAGGATCCGCGCATCGGAATGATGACCTCTGTCACAGCGGCAGAGGTAGCGCCGGATCTGAAGACGTGTAAAGTATATATCAGTGTGTTTGGCGATGATGAGGCGAAGAAAGAAACCATCCGCGGCTTAAAGAGCGCGGAGGGCTTCATCCGCCGTATGCTGGCCAAGACCATTAACCTCCGCAATACACCGGAGCTGACCTTTGTCCTGGATGAGTCGATTGAATATGGCGTTACGATGTCGAAACTGATTGATGAAGTAACACACAAAGAAGACAAAAAGGATGAGGAAAATGAAGAAAATTGATGAAATTCTAAACGGAGTCTCCTGCATGGCCATCGCCGGACACGTTCGTCCGGACGGTGACTGCATCGGTTCCTGCCTGGGATTATACCAGTATCTTCGCGACAATCGGCCGGAGATTCAGGCAGATGTCTATCTTGAGGATCCACGGCCGGAATTTTCCTATCTTCCGGGCTTTTCTGAGGTAAAGACAAGCTGTGAAGAGAAAGAGTACGACCTTGTGGTCCTTCTGGATGTATCCAGCGAGGAGCGCATCGGCGTTGCCGCACCGCTTCTTGCAAAAGCGGGAAAGACGATCTGTATCGATCACCATGTGACGAATACAGAATATTGCGAAATCAATCACGTAGAGCCGGATGCAAGCTCTGCCTGCGAGGTGCTGTTCGGACTTCTGGAGGAAGAAAAGATCTCCGAGCCGTGCGCCGACAGCATCAGCATCCAGACCATGACGACCATGCTGATGGGCTATAAGCGCCCGGACTACCTCGCCAAAATCGGGAGAGTCCACGCCGGCGGGGAGACGATTGACATGCTGGAGGACGCGATTGAGCAGCAGCCACCCTATATATCCGACTATTTCTAAGGGCCGGAATATCATTTTTTCAGACTACTTCCACAAAGGCAGGTGATCCCCCGCTATGCAGAAAGTTGATTTGCTGGAGGGCTCCATTGTTCGGAGCCTGACCAGTTTAGCCCTGCCCATCATGGCCACGTCTTTGATCCAGATGGCCTACAATATGACGGACATGATATGGATCGGCCGCGTATCAGCCAATGCGGTGGCGGCGGTGGGCGCCGCGGGAATGTATCTGTGGCTCGCCAACGGCCTTGCCATGATCCCGCGCCTGGGCGGGCAGGTCAAAGTGGCGCATGAGCTGGGCGCGCAAAATATAGAACGTGCGGCCTCTTATGGGCAGGCGGCATTCCATCTCGGGGCCTTGCTGGTGGTTCTGTTTACAACGCTTTGTATCACACTCAACGGGCCGCTGATCGCATTTTTCAGGCTGAACACGCCCTCTGTGATCGCGGACGCACGCACCTATCTGGTAATTGTGGCGGCCGGATTTTTCTTCTCATTCTTCAATCAGATTTTTACGGGGATGTTCACCGCTATGGGGGGAAGCGTGGTGGTTCTGCGCTCCACGGCCATCGGGCTGGTGGGGAACATCATTCTGGACCCGCTTATGATCTTTGGGATCGGCCCATTCCCGCAGATGGGCGTGGCCGGAGCCGCCACAGCCACCGTTCTGGCCCAGGCCATCGTAACAGCCATGTTCCTTCTGGCAGCCCGCCGCGAGATGACCGTTTTTCCGCAAATCCATATATTCCAGGCCAGTCAGTGGAGGGCCTGGGCGGAGATTTTGAAAATCGGTTTGCCTGTCTCCATCCAGAGCATGTTTTTCTCCGGCCTCTCCATGATCCTCGCCAGGCTCGTCGCGGGCTGGGGGGACGCCGCTATCGCGGCTCAGAAGGTCGGTTCGCAGATCGAGTCCATCTCCTATACCACGGCGGAGGGATTTGCCACGGCGGTCAACGCATTTATCGCACAAAACTTCGGCGCGGGCCGGATGGAGCGCATCCGTAAGGGGTATTGGACAGCCATCGGTATGATCGTTGTCTGGAGCGGCTTCACCACACTTATGCTGGTGGTCTTTCCTGTTCCGCTGTTCCGGATATTCATTCCGGATGACCACGTGCTGCAGACCGGCGTGAGCTATCTGCGGATCATGGGTTACTCCCAGATCTTGATGTGCCTGGAGATCACCTCCTCCGGCGCGTTCCAGGGACTGGGCCGCCCAATGCCGCCCACGCTGGCCGGTATCATCGGGAACGCCGCCCGCATCCCTCTGGCTGTATTCCTCAGCGCCACAGTACTGGGACTGGATGGGGTCTGGTGGAGCATCAGCATCTCCAGCATTGCAAAAGGCATCGTCGTGTTCACCTGGTTTGTGGTGATCCTGCGCCGTTATACACACCGGCAGGCGCAGGGAGTTGACGGACTGGAGTGACTGTCCGCAGGCTGATTTTGGGTATTGTGCCAGGATACAATGCCTCGAAAATCCACCGGCAGGAGGTTGTACGGTTGCGGCATATTGCATACCAAGCGTTTCAAAAAGGAAATTGACCTTGCGCTGCTGGGGATCGAGAAATGGGCGGATGACCGTGCCTATTTCTGCACACCCAGAAAAGCCGGGATCATAGGCAGGGACGGAGTACCCGGAGCACTGTGCCGCCATGAGTTATACCGTTACGCTGGAACTGCCGGACGGCGCTATGACCCTTGCGGACTGCGGCGACGGGGATCGCCCCAGACAGGCGCCCTGCGCCCCGGATCAGCCGAAGGCTACTTCGTATGTAGCAGGGATCGGGTTTATCGGCGGTGCGGATGGCCCGGCATCCGCTTTTGTTGGAGAGGAGCAGGGAAAACTTCGGATGGCCTGTTCCTTGCTTCGTTTCGGCGGAGAATGTGGAATAGCGGATGATTTTCCACGAAAAGCAGTTTGAGGACATGACCCTGGAGTGGACTCCGTCAAATGAGGCCAAGCGTTCCATATCTGGAAGATAGAATACGGCTGAGGTGCCTGCGCTGTTAGCGCCGACGTGACTTGACCAAAAGAGAGGTGGAAAAAATCCTAGACCAAAATGAGTAACTAAGTATGGGACAGGGCAGGTTTCTATATATTTTCATCCTCTGGTCAACAATTCAAGACAGCCGCTGTGGAGGTTCCCACAGCGGCTGTTCGTTATGATTGTCAACTCCGTCCCGTTCTGGCATTGGCAAACCGGTCGACTGTAAAGTTATATACATAATAGAAAAGGACGCCGAAACAACACCCGATGATGTTGTTTATAATACGGAGGATAATTGCTGATTTTACCCCAAAGATATTTGTAGCCATAAGAAGCGCGCCAAAACAGTTCAGAAGGGTTTTCCAATGATAGGCGGCGCAGAGGCCGAGCAGCAATCCTGAATAGATTCCCAGATACGAGTGGGCGGAAGCCGGAAGCAGTTGGTATACGATCCCAAATAAAACACTCCCAGCCACGACGCCGCCCAGGCGTTGAAATGCCCGTTTGTTTGGGCGCTCGCCATATTGCGATAGGACCGTCAGGCAGGCACAGCCCACCCACATGATCCGGTCTACCTGAAGTAGTTCTCCGACAAGGATTCCAAGCGATAATCCAAGCGTCACCTGAAACTGCCATTTTCCAAGGGGATCAAAGAGGGAAAAGTCTTTCACGATCTGCGAGAACGTTTTGCCGTAATCTTTCTTCCTGTGATTGATGTAGAAAATGATTCCGCACAGCAGGCATCCCAGCAGCATTTCGAATACCCGGAGCACGAGCAGATGTCCGCCAACCGGATTCCCGTATAGGAACATATAGGCAAACAGGTACAGGCCCGCCCCTCCGTATAACGGCTCGTGGCAGGCGGAGATCACGATAAAGCCGATGCTCAAGAAGTTGATCAGAAACCCCCACGCCGGATTTACGGACTGCGCAATGCAAGGGCTGAAGGTCAGCAGCACAAAGACAATAAAGAAGTTTATCAGGGAGCTTTTGAGGCAGTAGCCGAAGTCAACAAACCGGACCGTCAGCAGAATGCAAAAGATTACCACGGCGGCAGAGCTGTTTTCATCTCCAAACAGAAAGTTTAGAATAGAAATAAAAACGACTGCAAAGAGAACACAGAGGATATCCTTCACAATCAAGGCCGCAATCAATTTGTGCCGTTCAGACGGATTCGCTGCGTTTCTGATTTTCCCCTTACATACAGAGACATCTAATTGCATCGCCTGATAAAAGTTCATCTGGACCTTCCTTTCTCAGAGCATAATCCTATCATATCCGGCGGGGAAATCAAGAACGTAGCCTTTGTAAAAAAACTGTAAACAGTTCCGGCCATTGGGACTGTTAAAGCCAATCCGAATTGATGAAAACAGGCGGCGCCTTCCCTTAGCCGGAACAAATCAGAAAATTTGGGGAGTCACTGTCAACGGCGTGGGTGCAAGGGAGCGGGACAGGGTACTTACAGCTTCAGCTTCATCCGGTCCGTCTGAATGCCCCTGCCTGATTAGAACAGAGAGTTGTCGTTGTTCTGATCGGCAGGGGCGTTTTGTGTCCGAAGCCATTTCTGCGCAATGGCTTTGGACTTTTCTGAATAGGAGTCCTATGTTGCCTGCTAAATACAAACGGAGCAAAATGAAAGCGCAAAATATGAAACGGATGCGGCGGCCGGACTGTCGCTCCCTCGCACCGGACATCTTTCGCAGCAACGCATCAGCCATGGAGTACAGGCCAGCCCCGGCCCACTCTTTTAAAAAATGTTTGATCTGCCGGGACCTTCCTCTTAAAGCGGTGGAGAACCGACGCTGGCAGGCTGTTTGAAGTTACGACTGCTTTTCAAATAGAGGATAGTTCTGCGCATCTCCTGAAAAACGGCAGGACCTTATTTTCCTGCTGCATGAATACCTGCCGGAAGCCATTTCCACCAGTTGTACATTTCCGGGCGAATGCGGCGCAGGGTCATTCCGGTCACTGCCCCATCGCACATGGGGAAGTTCCTGTATAGAAAGGAGTATCAGCCGCCGCAGGCGGCTGATTACACACGTACAGCGAAACTCACCAAAAGACTCGAATGACGCCGCAGGTCACGGTGGTGGTAATGATTCCGGCGATGAGGACGCCAAGCGCGATGGCGGGGAGGGCTGTCCGGAGCCGGAGGTCCAGCACATCGGCCACCAGGGCGCCGGTCCAGGCCCCGGTCCCCGGCAGCGGGATTGCCACGAGGATGATCAGGCCTATGGTGCGATACTTTTTCACGATTCGGCCCTTGAGGTGTGCCCGGCGCTCCAGCCAGTCGATCCTGGGGCCGAAAAGGCGGGTGCCCCGGAGCCAGTCGAAGATCCGGCGGATCAGCAGCAGGATAAAAGGCACCGGCACCATATTGCCCAGGATGGACACCAGGCAGGCCGCGGCCGGGGAGAGTCCCGCCGCCACTCCCACAGGAATGGCGCCCCGGAGCTCCAGCACCGGCACCATAGCGGTGCCGAAGGTCAGCAGGATCGCTTGCATCAGGTTTTCCTCTACGGGCATGGCGGCCTCCCTTAAGATTTCCGGGGCCGTGGGATCACTCCCACGGCCCGCCGGAAGCGTATGGTCCAGTTTACTCCAGATTCAAGCGCTTTTTCAAGGTAATTGTGGTTACAATATAGAAAATCGCGCCGTAGAGCACTGTCAGCAGGAGCAGAGCCACCATCGTGAAGTGGACCGCCGCCACGCCGGTGAGCTGGAAATCCAGCGTCAGCAGGAACTGGTGCAACGGCCCCTCGTCCAGCAGGACCAGAACGATGGCCCCCGCCATCTGCACCACAAACTGGAACACAAAGAAGAACGCCACGGACAGGGCCATCTTATGGTTGGCAAAGCTGTGGCCCGCCGCCAGAGCGGCATAGAACTGCAGGGAGAAACTCATGCAGGCTGCCAGCATCAGCGCCAGAAGCTCCAGCGCGAAAACGGTGCCGTTGACGGCGTAGTAGGCGGTCATCTGCTGGAACAGCTTGGGGAAAACACTCGCCAAATCCGTCAAGAAGCTCACGTTGAAGGCCGCCACAAAAACAGACAGGAACACCACCACGCCGGTGGCGATGAACCACACGGCGGAGACGATCAGCTTGCTCCACACATGCTGGTGAACCGAGGCGGGCAGAGTGAACATGATGTAGCCCTCGTCCCCCAGCAGATTTTTGTAGAACCGCTGGAGCATCAGAATGAACGCCACAATGAACACGGCGGTAATGGCCACCACATAGGCCATGACCACCAAAGCGGCCAGCATATTCAGCACAAAGTTGCCTGAGTCCATCAGCCTGGCGGAGAAATTGAAGCCCAGGGCCACCGCCAGCAGAACCAGGTACAAAGGCCCCATGATGCGGGCCGTGGCACGGAATTCGTGCTTCAAGAGTTTCGTCAGCATTTGAACACCTCCCGGAACAGGGCGTCCACGCTCATGCCCTTCTCCTCCCGGATCTCATCCACAGAGGACTGGAGCACCACCTGGCCCTGATTGATGAAAATGACCTCGTCCAGAACCTTTTCCACATCGGCGATCAGGTGGGTGGAGATAATCACTGCCGCCTCGGGATTGTAATTGCCGATGATGGTGGAGAGGATGTAGTCCCGGGTGGCGGGGTCCACGCCGCCGATGGGCTCATCCAGCAGATACAGCTTTGCCGCCCGGCTCATCACCATGATGAGCTGCACCTTCTCCCGGGTTCCCTTAGACATCTGCTTGATCCGCTGGGTCAGGCGGATGTTCAGATGGGTGAGCATCTCCTCCGCCGCCTTCCGATTGAAGTCCCGGTAGAAGTCGCCATAGAAATCCAGCAGCTGCTTCACGGACATCCAAGTGGGGATGCAGGTCCGCTCCGGCAGGTAGCTGACGCTGGCGTGGCTCTCCTTTCCAGGGGCCATATCGCATACCAGCACCTCTCCCTCGCTGGGGGTCAGCAGGCCGTTGGCCAGCTTGATGAGGGTGGTCTTGCCGCTGCCGTTGGGGCCCAGCAATCCCACGATCCGGCCCGGTTCCACCGCCAGGCTCACATGGTTCAGCGCCGGCGCGTTGCCGTAGTGCTTGCTCAGATCTTTACATTCCAGAACTGCCATTGTCTTCTCCTCCCTTGGTCTCCTCCTGCCGCAGCAGCGTCAGGATCTCCTCCCGGCCATAGCCCAGGTGGGTCATGGCCTCCAGGAACGCCTGAATGTGGCGCTCCGCCAAACTTCTCTTTGCAGATGCAATCATGGCCTGATCCTCCGTCACAAATCTACCCGTGGTTCGCTGGCTGTATACCAGTCCGTCCCGCTCCAGCTCCGTCAGGGCCCGCTGCATGGTGTTGGGATTCACCCCGGCCTCCGTAGCCAGGTCCCGCACGGAAGGCAGCCGCTCCCCCGGCGGGAACGCGCCGGAGACAATGCCCACCTTGATCTGCGCGATCAGCTGGGAATAGATCGGCGCGTCATTGGAAAACTGCCACTTCACAGAAGCACCTCCCATTTGTGTTGTTGTACTAAGCAAGTAATACAATAGCACATTCTCCAGATTTGTCAAGTGGATTCGAAAAAAATTTTGGAGAGGCAAAAGCGCCGCAGCGGCTTATCGCTGCGGCGCAAGGGATTCATCGGTTATTCGATTTTGCGGAGGGAGGTTCTCTGATCATACCGGCAGCCCAGGATGAGGATGGCGAAGCCCAAAATGGTCACCAGAAGACAGGGCAGGTCGTCCCAAAAAGTCACCTCCACAAATTCCCACATATTCTCCGGCCCATACTCCGCCAGATACACCAGCAACGCAGTGGAAATACTCCAGACCGGCCCCGTCTGCAAAAACCGCAGAGGCGCGGGAAGGGGGAGCCGCATGTTCAGCAGACCCATCAGCACCAGGAGCCAGCCCAGATGATACCAACGAAGCCGCCCTGCCAATTGGCGGCCCCGGAATACCAGAATCACAGACACGAGAATCAGCAGCACATGGGGAATCATTGTGGGAATATACACCATCTGCACGTATTTCACCCAGGCAAAATTCTCGAGGTCCTGCGCCTGCTGGTATGTATTGGCCGCAAGAACAGCCAGGTCAACCAGGTTCCAGACACCCCAGGCCGCCAGAACCCAGGCCAGCAGATAGCCCCTGTTCCGGTACCATTGCTTGACCCGGACCCACAGGCCCGCCGCAGGAGCCGTGGTATTGGCCGTCTCCGGCTCCTCTAGTTCTTCCAGCAATAAGTAATCCGTGGACACGCCGAACTGGCGGCTGATGCGGACGAGCTTCTCCACCTCCGGCATAGCCTCGTTCCGCTCCCACTTGCTCACCGCCTGGCGGCTCACATCCAGCAGCTTGGCAAGCTGGTCCTGGCTCAATCCCGCCCGGGTCCGGAGCTTTTGCAGCTTCTCTCCAAAGGTCATGGCGCTTCCCTCCCCTGCCGTTTTCACACGTTCAGGATACCAGACGATACCGGGACATGCCAGCAACCAAACCTGGAATTTCCGCTACCACAGGTAGCGGAGCGGTGTTTCCGGCGCTCAGGCGTACATTTTGTCCAGGCGGGACACGATGTCCGCCAGAGTGTCGTGGTCCGCATCTGCCACGATGGTGGCCCCGCAGGCCCGGACAGCGGGTACGCAGTTGGCGGGGGCAAATCCCTCCGCCGCCCAGGTCAGCATGGACAGGTCGTTGGCCTCGTCCCCGGCGCAGTAGACGTGCTGGCGGGAGATGCCCAGCCGCTCCGCCAGCCGGGCCACCATGCCACCCTTGGTGGCGCCTCTGGCGGTGACCTCCAGCAGTGTCCGGTCAGAGAAGAAGATCTCATACTCCCCCGCCCAGGGCTGGGACTGCAGAAACGCCTTGACCTCCTCCAAAACGGCGTGGTCCTCCTCAAACATGATCTTTCCCAGCGGCAGGGGCACATCCAGCAGGGAGGGCTTTTCCACCACGCTCACATGAGTGACGTGCTCATGCTGGCGGGTATAGAGATTGGGCCGGACGGCGTGGATCACGTTGTCGATGTGGTATGCCTCCACCGCCAGCGTGGGGAATCGGTCCAGAGTCTCCTGTCCCCGCCGGCGGGTGCTCTCGTCCAGCAGAATGGTCTCCAGATACTCCCCCTTCTGAAAATCATACAGGGCCGCGCCGTTGCACACAATGCCCGGCGCGTTCATGGGCACCTGATCCGCGAATTTGATGAAGGCCGCCAGCGCCCGGCCGGTGGCGATGGCAAATCTCCCGCCGCCGGCCATGAAATACTCCAGCGCCTCCCAGTTCCGGCGGGACACCTCCGGCACCTCGGCGCCCGTGCGCCGGGCCGTCTCCGTATTCAGCAGGGTATTGTCAAAATCGCTGGCCAGCAGTACACCGTCAAATTTTCCCATAAAAACTCCTCCATCCTATCTCTCTGAAAAGGCAGATCCGCTCCATCTGCCTGCTCTCCCGGCATTTCAAAAGACCGCCGCCCGAAAAAGGGGCGGCGGTCCAGCCGGATTCACTCACTCTTGGGGGCGGAACCGCCGCCCTCGCCGCCGTTTTTGTTCCGGCGGCGCCCCCCCCGGTGGTGGGGCCTGCGGCGGCGCTTGGCCTCGCCTTCACCGTCCGGGGCCGCCGCCCTGTTCTCCCCAGGTCTGGCTTCTGTCGGCTTGGGCTGCGCAGGCCTGCTCTCCTGTTTGGGGGGACGGGGCCGCCCTTCCTTCTTCTCCGGCCCCCTGGCCTCGGCCTTGGGCTGCTCGACCCCCTCTCCGCTTTTGGCTCCCCCTCTCCGG
>ERZ894180.2204-NODE-2204-length-10192-cov-7.710861_pt1 | contig 10192 bp, 4 predicted proteins | sample MGYA00380278_ERZ894180 | MGnify/ENA primary metagenome ERZ894180 (study PRJEB32331, sample SAMN06328450) | human gut metagenome | biome: human gut microbiome; feature: stool | host: Homo sapiens | collected 2013-02-24 ...
ACATCATCGACAAACTCGTGTCCGAGTTCGTCACCGCCGATCACCTGCATCGCCACATCGATTTCCTCTATACCCACGGCTCCATGTATAAGGTCGCCAACGGCAACCTGCTGTTCCACGGCTGCGTGCCGCTCAACGAAGACGGCACCTTTAGCAGCATGAATTGCCTGGGCACCTGGCACGCCGGGCGCGATTATTTTGATTTTTGCGACTATATCGCCCGCCGCGCCTGGCGCGTCGGCGACCGCGATGCCCTCGACTGGATGTGGTACCTGTGGATCGGCTTTAACTCACCCGCCAGCGGACGCGTGGTGCGCACCTTCGAGCGCGCCTACATCGCCGACAAGAGCACGTGGGTCGAGCCGATGGACCCGTACTATACGCTCACCACGTCCTCGTCCGTTTGCGACGATATCATGCGCGAGTTTGGCGTCGCACCCATGGCCTGCTCGCCGACGGGCCACATCATCAACGGCCACACCCCGGTCAAGACCACCAAAGGCGAGCAGCCCATCCGCGCCAACGGTAAGCTGCTGGTCATCGATGGCGGTTTCTGTCGCGCCTACCATCCCAAAACAGGCATCGCCGGCTACACGCTCATCTCGAGCTCGCGCGGATGCCGCCTCAAGTCGCACCAGGCCTTTACAACGGTTGCCGAAGCGCTCACCCGCAACATCGACATCGAAAGCGAGACCAACCGCTTTGACGAGGCCGACCGGCGCCGCATGGTGAGCGACACCGATACCGGCGTCAAGATTCGCAGCCAGATCCAGGACCTGCGCCAACTGCTCGATGCATATAGAAACGGTGCTATCGAGGAGCGCGCCTAGCCCCGCCTGCGCGGATTGGCTAAACTTGCTGAGTTTGTCATCCCCACGGCGCCCCGGCGCCACCCTAAGGCAGGTACCATGCAAAAGCTCCTTGCGCAGATCATGAAGTTTGGCGTCGTCGGCGTCATTGCCACCGTCATCGACTTTGGCATCATGAATCTGCTCCACTACGGCCTGGGCCTCAATATCCTGATCGCCAACACCAGTGGCTTTATCGTCTCGCTCATCTTTAACTACGTCGCGAGCATGAAATACGTATTTGCACACAAGGAGGGCATGAGCCGCCGCCGCGAGTTCATCATCTTTGTCGTGTTGTCCGTTATTGGCTTGGCACTCAACGACGGTATCGTGCTGGCGCTCAACGCCGGCCTGGGGCTCGAGGCCAATATCGCCAAGATTTGCGCTACCGCACTGGTCATGGTCTACAACTTTGTAACGCGCAAGATTTTCCTGGAGGGCGACGAGACCAAGTAGCTCGACTTTCCCGCACAGCTACGGGGACCTGCGGATGACGCACGTCGAGCACTGCGTTGTACGTGGGCCCTGCTCGTTTGCGGGAAGATTTGCAACGTTTGCGGATTACCTCTTGAATATTTGGCGAGTTCGTATAGTTCTTGCCAAAGACCTTACGTTTCCCATGCAAAAGCTCTAAAGTATCTCGTTGCTCGATTCATCAACGCATTGGATGTGATTACGTGCGCAAGGCACTGGCACAACCTCATACCAAGCAGTTCCTCAAGTTCGCTGTCGTGGGTCTTATCTCCTTTGGCATCGACTGGGGCATGCTTATTGCGCTCGTCGAGCTGTTCCACCTCGACTTTTTGATGAGCACCACGATCTCGTTTACCACGTCCGTCGTGGTTAACTACTGGCTCAGCATGAAGTACGTGTTCGACCATCGCGAGGGTATGAGCCGCAAGCGCGAGTTCACGATCTTCACCATCCTGTCGGTGATCGGTTTGGGCCTCAACGACCTGTACATGTTTGTGGGCGTCACGTTTTTGAGCATCGGCTACCAGGCCATGAAGGCCATCGCCACGTTCCTGGTCACCTGGTACAACTACTTTAGCCGTCGCTTTTTCCTCGAGGGCGCGCAGTCGTAGTTTGTTCGACATTTGCTTGAAGGTATAACCGGTTGGAATTCTCGTTCCAACCGGTTTTTTGTTTGCAGAGCCTGCCGAGGAGGGCGCACGAGGCGAGAAACTGCGTCCCGTTCGCATAAAGACGGGCCGCTCGGATGTTTGTCCGAACCGCCCGCATGGCGTGTTATGTCGAGGCATTTAGCCCGTTACGTAATACCAGACGACACTGTCGCCGTTGGATAGGACGTAGTTGCTGCACGCCGTGTTGGGCGCCACACCGTTGACGGAATACATCCAGCCGCTCGTGGCGCCATGCTCCTTCTCGGCCAAACCGCCAATGGCGGCGACATACGTGCCGAACGATGAGCCATGCGCATTCACGGAAAGGCCCAGAGCGCACAGGGCATCGTAGACCGTTGCACCCTCGTTAAAGGTGAAGGTGCCACTAGAAGACACAGGATTGCCCACAGCGCTCGATGTGACCGAAACCGTCACCGTAACGTAGCCGGACTCCTGCGAGCCGCCCTGATTGCCCGCAGAGGCGCCGCCACTGTTGGATGCAGACCCACCGCCGGTCGCCGAGCCAGCGCTCGAAGAAGAGCCGTCAGAAGAACTCGATCCACCGGCGGATTCAGAGTCCTGTCCAGCAGACGCGTTGTTGGACGTCTTGCCGTCCTTGCTTTCGGACTTTTTCTCCTTCGAATCCTTTTTTGAGTCCTTCGACCCGTCCTTCGCATCATCCGAAGATTTGGAGTCCTTGGACGCAACCTTGCCCGAAACGGTAGTCGAGCCGGAAACCGATGCATCCTTGGCAACGACGCTCTCCCCTGTCACAGCCTGAGCAATCCAATCGATGGACCATGCACCGCTGGAAGAAGGTTGGATAAAGCCTAGCGACACAACGATCAAAACGATGCAGACGGCCGTCAGGGCACCAACAAGCGCCTTGCGCCGCGGGACGGACGCCGCCGAAGCGGCGCCCTTTTGCTTTGCATCGTCGAGTTGAATGAACGATGAGTCGGGCTGCTTGGACTCGGCGTCCTGAGACTTATTGGACACAGCCCTCACCTACCGACGCTTGGTGAATACGAACACACCGATGACGGCGAGACCGATCACGCCGGCCGCAACACCAGCGATGGCGAGCGGATTGAAGCCAGATTGCTGCACAGGAGCCTCAGCGGACTTCTTATCAGACTTCTTGCTGTCCTTCTTGTCGGACTTGTCGGAATCCTTCTTGGAATCCTTGCCGTCCTTGGTTTTGGTCTTGGTCGTGGTCAACGACACAGGCTTCTGCCCAGGCGAAACGGCACCGCCGCTCTGCTGGCCACTCGTTCCGCTGCCGGAGCCGGCGCCATTGCCAGAGCCGCCCGCGTTGCCATTGGAGCCACCGTTACCGCCAGGGTTAACGGCATTCTTGATCCACTTGGCATACAGCGTCATATCGGCCGTCACGACGTCCTTGGCGAAGTCCCACTTCTCGCCTTCGGCAGTGTACCAGCCGAGGAACGTATATCCGTCGCGGGTAGGGGCGGCCGGCTCGGAAACCATCTTGTTCTTGGCAACATAACGCGGTGCGACGTACGAACCGCCCTGTACATCGAACGCAACTCTCCAGGACTCGGCACCCGCTAGCTTAAAGAGGCGTCCCGAGTCATTGGCGTAGTACAGGTTGCCCTTCTCATCACAGATGATAGAAGCGGTGCAGTATTCACGATACTTTGCGTCGGGCATGAATATCATTTGCGCCGCATCGTCGCCCAGTTTATAAGCGTAAACGCCGCCGGGCAGAGCGTTGCAGGTGAAGTACACGTACGTGTCGTTTCCTTGAACCGAGACGAGCGGGGTACTCTTGGACTCGCCCTTGTCTGCGCGGATACTCTTTTTAACGCTCATAGTGCTCAGATCGATGACAGAGAGCGTTCCGTAACCCTCCATGTCCATGCCGCAGACATACGCCAGGCCGTTGCTCACTGCCGGCGTAGAGGTGGAGATGGCCGCGAAGGCAACGGGCTTGCCCTCGAGGGTCAGCTTGTCCCCGCTGCGACGAATCTTGTAGAGCGTTCCGTTATCGCGGGAGACCGCGAGATACGTGCCGTCGCCGTTCTCGCCAACCTCGACGGCAATGATGCCGGAGCGAACGGGCGTGCCTACGCTTACGCTCGAGAGCTCTTTGCCGTTGGAGCCATCAATGAGGGCAACCTTACCGGACTCGTTACCGATGATGATGTCGTCACCGGAGGCCGCAGCGCCCGCCCAGTAGTAGCCCTCGTTCTCGTTGGTCTCGAACTTCTTTTTGTCTGTTGTCCAGTCCACTTTGCCGGAAGCCAGGTCAACGCACACGAGCGCACCTTCTGAACCATCGACAACAGTGAAGCCTGCGTAGGCCTTGCCGCCGGAGATGGTCACAGACGTGAGAGCTTGGGTATCTTTGATCCCGAGCGAAGGGGTCTTGTATCGACAGGCTATCGAGTACTGCCCATCCTTCTTGTCCAGAACAAAAATGCCGAGCGAGCCGTCCTCAAAAGGAACAACCAGATAGCCGTCTTTATAGGCGGGACGGCAGAAGTAGCCAATGTTCGCACCAATAGAGCAGCTCGCAAGCTCCTTCTTTCCGGTTTCAGAATCTATGAGCACAATGCGGTCGCCCTTAACCGCGCAAATATTACCGTCGATAATGAGCAAGTCCGAAACGCCTTTTGCACCGCCCTTGATATCCGCGGGCTCATCCCACGCAGATTCAGCTGCACCAGACGGAGTCGGCACTTCGACAACCGAGCCATTGGCTTTGCCGCCGGCAAACGCAGACCAGGCAGAGTCGAAGTTAGACTTAGGCGCGTTGGGGTCGGTCGTGAGGGCATCGGGGTCAGGCAGCTTGTCGTCAGCCGTATAGACCCAGGCGATAGACTTCGCGTCCTTCAGCTTGACGCTGCCCGCGCCCAAATCGGAAGGCTTGCCATCGATAAAGAGCTTCCAGTAAGCCCCAGTCGTAGAGTCCCATGCGAGCGTTCGCCCATCAAACGGCGATGTAATTGAGTTGAGGAACCAGCCCCATATGCCCGTACCATAATCCGCAAAGATGCCGCTCTGCTTGAAGGCAAGTTCAGTCGCATCAGCCACGGTCGCGGTATCAACCATGGTGTAGTCAGCTGCAGGCACCCACGTCTGAACATTACCGCCGCTGTCAACACCGATAATCTGCAGGGAAGCCTTTGTCTGCCCAGGCACGGTACCGTCAGAGCCGTAGACCCAGGAAACTTTGTCACCGGCCTTGAGTGTGTAGTTACCGGCACCCACATTTGCGAGTTTGCCGTTGACAAAGAACTGCCAGTAATTCCAAGTGGAAGCGTCAACCTTTTCGGTCGAGAGCTTTACGTCCTCATCAAACGGAGAGGTGAGCGAGTTGAGGTACCAGCCGTAGGAGCCCGTCCCGGTGTCGGCGCCAATGCCAGCCTGCTTGAACACCTGCTCAGAGAGCTCAGCCGCGGTCGAGCCCTCCTTCACTTGGATGGTCGTGGGCTGAGCCCAGGTCTGCTGGCCGCCGTCCTTAGCCTGGCCAACGACCTCGCAGCTCACGGAGAGCTGGTCGGTGGGAGCCGGGTCGCCGTACTTGGAGTAGCACCAGACGACCGAGTCGCCGGCCTCGAGCGCGTAGCCGCCTGCGCCAACCGATGCGGCCGTGCCGTTGATGAAGAGCTGCCAGTACGCTCCGGTCTGCGAATCATAGCCAAGCGTTTGGCCCGCGTCGACAGGCGAGGTGATGGAATTGAGGTACCAGCCCCAGGTTCCCATGCCGTAATCGGCGGTGAGGCCGTGCTTCTTGAAGAGCGCCTCAGAGAGGTCGGCGGCGGTAGACCCCGTTTTTAACGTATACGGCTCGGCGGCGGTCCAGGTCTGCTGGTTGCCATCGGCATCGATGCCGATAACCGAGCATGTTGCTGTAACCTCAGGAGCGACCTGACCGCTCGTTCCAAGCACGGTCACCGTCGCAGAGACGTCCTGGTTGGCAAGCTTTGCGTACGTGGCGTTATCTGAATAGCGCTCGGCGTAACGCGCGTACTTCTCACTGGAAAGGCGAGAAGTAATGGTGACCTTGGTGTTGTACTCAGGCTGCGTAACAAGAAGGCTCTCCGCAGAGACGACACTGGTGTCGCTCGACTTGAAGAGGCGCCACTGCTGGCCGCTCATGTCGTCGTAGCCCTCGAGCTCAACCGGGACGATGCCCGAGTCCGCAGCGTCGGTAGTCGCCTTGTCGTAGCTCCACGCGAGCTTACCGTCGGCGTCGAGATACGCCTTCTGGAAGGCGTGCATATTTGCGGTCACGCCGGCGGCGTCCTGGCCGTCGAGAATGGCCTCGGCGTAGCCCGCCTTGGCGGCCTCCATGAGCTTAAGCTCATTGTCGAGGTCGGCCTGATCCTGCGGCGCAACCGTGAAGTCAAGCGTCTTTGTGGCAGTGACCTCAGCGTTGTTCTTATCCGTAACCGTGCAGGTGAGTTTCGTGGAGACGGCGCCCTTACCGGCCTCGGGACGGAAGACCGTGCCCTTATAGCCGTTGAAGGTCACGTCATCGGTGCTCGCGGAGTACTCGACCTTATAGTATTTGCCGTCGACGCCGAGCGTGCTCGTGCGCGGCATCTGCAGGTCGGCGGTCAGGCCGTCCTTATCGGCAATCGTATCGGTGCCGGAGTATTTGATGTTGTCGTAGGTAAAGGCCTCATCGACCTTCTCCTGGAGCGCCTTCTTGTCGGCGGCGACCTTCTCGGGATCACCCTTGACGGTCACGGTGAAGTCGTGCGAGCCCTCGACATCGCTCGGGCCGCCGCTCACAAACGAAACCGTCGCGGTCAGCGTAACGGCGCGATCGCTCGAGACGCGCGTCACCTTGCCGGTGTAGTCGTCCCAGCCATAACCGGACGGCCAAATGACATCGCCGTCGGAACTCTTCCAGCTAACCTCGAACTTGTTCTTGGAGCCCGCGCGATACGGAAGCGTGAGGTTGGACGTGACGGACTCAGCCGAATCGCCTGCGGCGTAACCGATGGCAACCTGCTCGGCCGCATCGTCGAGCATTTGCTGAACGCGGGCCTCGTCCCAAGCAACCTGCACCGATTTGTTGGGCTGGTAGTACTCGGTCTTGCCATTGCGCGACAGCTCAAACACCACATCGGCGCTACGCAGGCCGTCGATGTTGTAACCGGTGTAGTCGTTGGGGTCGATGTAGAAGAAGGTCACATCGCCGTTGGTCTTATCCTGAGCGTCGGAGATACCGACCGTGGCCTTGTCATCCTCTGCATTAAAGGCAACGCCGCCCTCGGAGACCTTGACGTCAATATCGGTAAACCCCAGATCGGCAAGCTGCGCCTTCAGCGCGTCATTGACGTTGCCGCCCTTAGCGCTGTAATCAACGGCGATCTGTTTATTGGCATCGTTGAGCTTTTGGACTGCGGCCTCAAGAGAGCCTGCGGCGATCACGGGATTGGCAGAGACAAGCTCGACCGTCGAGCTGCCGCTCTTGGCGACAGCCTTCAGATACTTACCAGCAGCAGAAGCCGAAACCGTTGCCGTGGCGCCCGACATGTCGGGCAGAAGCGTCCAGTCGGCCGCCGGAGCCTTCGCATCATCAGCCGCGTACCACGCAACCGTCGTCTGAGCGGTCACGTCGATGCCGTTGGTGGTCGAACCGTCAGCGCGCTTAGCCTGCACCGTCGCCTTGACGCTGTCGCCCGAAACGAGATGGGTCGTGTCGCTATTGATTTGCGGGCTGGCGATTACGCGCAGCAGGTTATACTCCCCCGCCGCGGTAACGCTGTCCGACGAAACCCATTCAACCGTGTTGTCGAGAGCGCTCGCCGTAACCTTGATCTTCTTGCCAACAAGCGCGTCCGAAATAGTCAGGCTGCCATCGGTCGTATCGATGCCGTCGGTAAGCTCGGTCCAATCGGCATCGCCCTCGCCCTTGGCATACCACGCCATGGTGAGCTCGGCATCGTCGGGCACGTCCTTGGTCGTGCCCGACCAGCTTCCCGGCACCTGCACACTCGGCGTGATCTTTGAACCCACGCTCAGCGCAACGTTCTTATCGGCAAGCTCAATGCCCGCCAGCTTGTACTGACCCTTGAGCGTCACGGGGCCGAGCGGGGCAACGGACTGCGTGCCGCCGGAGGAGCTCTTCTTCTGCGTGCTGGAAACGGTATTTTCGCTCGTCACCTTCACGCGCAGATACTTGCCGGCATGGGCAGCGTCAACGGTATAGGTGGCCTCGGTAGCACCGGGGATATCAGTATAAGCGGAGTCAGAGCTCGAGCTGGTATTTGCATACTGCCACTGATAGGTCACATTGTCGGTACGTTCGATATAACTGTAGTTCGAGCCGTCCTTTTTGCGCACCTTGGTCTTGAGCGTATCGCCCACGTGCACGCCATTGGTGGCGGGAGAGCCCTCAAACTGTACGTCGTAAAGCTCAACTTGGCCAGCGACGGACACAGGACCCGCCGCATAGTACGGCTTCTGCTCGCCATAGCCGCCGTTGGCCTTGGCCACGACGTAGTAGCCCTTGAGGGCGGCGGTCACCGTCAGGGTGTTGCCAGTCTCACCCTCGATAGGCGTGTTGCACGAGCTCGCGTATCTCGAGGTGCCCTTGTACCACTGCCATGTGACATGTGAATCGGCGGTAACGTCAGTGGAGCCCGCCTTTGCGGTCGCCGTAATCGTGGAGCCAACCTCGACTTTGCCCGAAGTCGGGCTCATAGTCACGCTTATGCCATTAATTGAACCGGCAGCAGCAACGAGAGCACCCGTCGAGTTGGTCAAGCTCGAAGAGCCGATCTTCGAAGACACCTTACACTTGAGGTACTTGCCACCCAAAGCGTCGGTAAGCTCGAGGGTCTCACCCGTGGCGCCCGCAATGTCGGTATACGTGCCACTCTTGGTGTCAGAGCACTGCCACTGATAGTTGAGCTTGCTCGCGTCGACGAATGCGCCGTACGCGCCGCCCTTCTCCTTGGCGCGGGCCTTAGCGGTATCCCCCACCGCAAAGACACTCGTGTTGTCCTTGGTGTTGATGATGGACACGGCCGAAATCTCGACCGCACCGGCCTGTTTGACCTTGCTGGAAGTGGTCTTGCTCACCGTGTTGACGCCGGCAGTGGCCTCGACCTTAATGTACTTGCCCTCGAGGTCATCGGTTACCGTGAGGGAAGCGCCCGTCGCGCCCTCGATCTTGGTGAAGCCCGAGGACTGCGAGGTGGATGCGGACCACGTGTAGGTAACCTTGGCGTCGGAGCCCGCGGGGCTCGACCAATCCTTGTACGGAGTCGCCGTAAGGGTATCGCCTATGCTCGGCGTGTCGCTACTGAGCTTGACGCTGCTAAGCTCCATCTGCCCGGCGCCCAACACGGGACCGGGGATGAAATTGGCATTGATGCCCGAGCCGTACGCGGCGGGCCCGTAGTAGTCCTTGCCATCAACCGTTACCTTGCAGATAAAGTATTTGCCTTCCATCGCGGCGGTGACAGTGAGCGACTGCTCGTGGCCTACGACCTCGGTGTAGTCGGCGACATTGCTGCTGGCCCTGGACGTGCCGGCGAGCCAGGCGTAGGTCCAGGTGCCTGGATTGGTAACGGACTCAGTCGAAGTGCCGTACCAGTCGTCCTCGACCTCATCGTACATATTGGCCCAGAGCGTATCACCCACATTGAGCGCGCCGGACTTCGTCGAATACGAGTTGTCCTTATCCTTGGCGTCCTGGATATAGACCTTAGCCTCGCTCGAAAGCGTTGTGGCGGACGCGGCGGCAACGGCGTTCTTCTGCTCCGAAGCAGCAGACACCGCAGCAGAGTTCTCGGACTCAGTCGCGTTGTCCACGGCGGTGTCATCGCCATTCGCGGCACTCGCAGTTGCGCCCTGATCAGCGTCGGCGCCATCGGCAGCAGCGCTCGCCGCCGCACTGTTCGCGCCAGTATCGGCAGCAGCGCCCTCGTCGGCCGGCGCACCCTCGCCGCCCGTCGTAGCCTGGGTCACGGCCTCGGCAATGCCCTCGGCGCCCTCGGCCCAAAGTTGCGCCGGCGTAGTGCCAAAAGCCATGGCAAAAGCCAGGAACGCCACCAGACCACGCTTGGCTACGCCGCGGGCAATCGCTCCATGACGACGCCACGAGGCGCGCTGACACTCGTCCTCAAACATATCCATTTGTCTCCTATTGTCTGAACTTGGAGCATTGCCCAGCGGCTGCCCCACGTCATCGCGCATGTTGCGCTCGAGTTCCCCCATCGGGGTCCCCCT
>ERZ894180.2208-NODE-2208-length-10179-cov-9.383050_pt1 | contig 10179 bp, 10 predicted proteins | sample MGYA00380278_ERZ894180 | MGnify/ENA primary metagenome ERZ894180 (study PRJEB32331, sample SAMN06328450) | human gut metagenome | biome: human gut microbiome; feature: stool | host: Homo sapiens | collected 2013-02-24 ...
ATTTTCAGCAACTGAATTATATAATTTTTTATTATCGTTTACCAGTGTTATAATCTCTAATTGGAAACCTGTATGAACTAACAAAAAAATGAGAAAGAGGAAAAAACATGAATTTTTTGAAAAAAAACCTAAACGGTATACTGGTTTGTTTTGTGATTGCCGTACCTTCCTGGCTTCTTGGAAAGACATTCCCAGTTGTTGGCGGCCCTGTCATCGCAATCCTTGCCGGAATGCTGATCACTTTAGTGTGGACGAACAAAGGAAAAGCTGAATCAGGAATCAAATGGACTTCTAAGATTATTCTGCAGACAGCAGTTGTCCTGCTTGGATTCGGAATGAACCTTGGCGTCATCTTGCAGACCGGAAAACAGTCACTCCCGATCATCGTATGTACCATCAGTACTTCCCTGATCATCGCATGGCTGCTCCGTAAAATTATCAAAGTACCTTCTAACACTTCCATCCTGGTTGGTGTCGGTTCTTCCATCTGCGGAGGATCTGCGATCGCTGCCACCGCACCGGTCATTGATGCAGATGATACTGAAGTTGCACAGGCAATTTCCGTTATCTTCTTCTTCAACGTCATTGCAGCCGTACTTTTCCCGGTACTTGGAAGCGCACTTGGTTTTGACACAACAGGCGGTGGATCTTTCGGATTATTCGCAGGAACTGCGATCAATGATACCTCCTCCGTAACGGCTGCCGCCTCTACCTGGGACAGTATGTGGAACCTTGGAAGCGAGACACTGAATGCTGCTGTTACGGTAAAGCTTACACGTACACTGGCAATTATTCCGATCACACTGGTATTATCCCTGATCCGTGCAAGATCTGCCTCAAAAGCCGGAACTGCTGATTCTTCCGCAAACAAATTCAGCCTGAAGAGAGCATTTCCTATGTTCATCTTATACTTCATCATTGCAGCTATCATCACAACAGTATGTATGAGTATGGGTGTCAGCGCTGACGTATTTGCTCCGTTAAAAGAATTATCAAAGTTCTTTATCATTATGGCTATGGCCGCAATCGGGCTTAACAGTAATGTTGTGAAGCTTATTAAATCCGGAGGAAAACCACTTCTGCTGGGTGCCTGCTGTTGGGTTGGAATTACAATTGTGAGCCTTGGAATGCAACATATAATGGGGATCTGGTAATTTTTTCTACTTAATTCACTAAGCTGGCTACCCGGACTGGAATAAAAGCCGGAAAATCAAGGCTTCTGCCATAACTTTCCGGCTACACATAAAGGTTACCATCCTTTTATTGTCATTTTTCAGACCAGCGATATAATCCCCGGCTTCTCTTTACCTGTTCTGTGCAATCGCGGCATCTACCACATGTTCCAGCAAAATTGAAGTCGTCACTCCGCCGACGCCTCTTGGGACCGGTGTGATTGCCTCCACAATCTTCTCTGCTTCTTCAAAATTCACATCTCCGCAGAGCTTTCCTTCTTCATTCACATTGATTCCTACATCAATCACGATCTGTCCTTCTCGCAGATAGCTTCCATCGATCACTCCTGCTTTTCCGGCCGCTACAACTACGATATCTGCTTCCTTTACTACAGATGGCATGTCTACCGTCCTGGTATGGCAGACGGTTACGGTCGCATTCTTCTTGATCAGCATCATCGCTGCAGGTTTTCCGACTACAAGACTTCTTCCGATAACTACCACTTTCTTACCAGTACAGTCAATTCCATAATGATCCAGTACCTTCATGCAGGCACTCGGCGTACACGGTGCATATCCCATATCTTTTCCCATGAACACACCTGCCATGGAAAGATCGGTAATTCCGTCTACATCCTTTTCTACGGCCAGTGCATTCACGATCTTGTCTTCATTCAGATGCTTCGGAAGCGGTCTGAATAACAGAACTCCGTGGATTTTTTCACTTTTATTTACCTGGTCGATCGTCTTTAATACCTCTTCTTCTTCTGCATCTGCAGGAAGAAGGAATTTCTCATATGCTACTCCCAGTGTCTCACAGCGTTTTGTTGCGCCTCTTTCGTATGCGATGTCATCTTCTCTTTCACCGATACGGATAATTCCAAGTGTCGGTGTGATATTCTGTGCTTTTAAAGTTTCTACTTTTGCTTTGATTTCTTCATTGATAGAAGCATTTACTTCTTTTCCTAATAGTAATTTTGCCATTTTTCCTGCTGCTTTCCTTTTATTTTGTATTTTCTCCGGACATTTCCGGTTTATCCGTCTTTATCTCACTGGATTTTACCGGATACGGCTGTTTACTTCCGCAAATATCCGGTCTGCTTTTGCTTCGTATTCTTCCCGCAGGGAATCTGCCAGATGATTAAGCTCTTCTGCTTTTCTTCTGTCTTTCATTGATTTTGTATTAATATATACATTCAGTGAAGCCCCCTGCATTGCGGATTTTAAAAGTGTTGCTCCGACTCCCGCATCACTTAATGCAATCCGGCTTCCTTTTGCAGCGAATACTTCTACCAGATCAATGCCTCTGGCACAGGTCTTCATAATCTCAATCGGAACACTACATGCCGTATTCAGCGCCTCTTCCATAATCTCTTCCTTTTTGGCAAGCTCTTCCGGCGTAGACTTCGGAAGTCCATATGCCTTACTGAGCGGCTCGAATGCTTCCGCATCCTTATCCATCAGTTCTAAAAATTCTTTTGCAATCTCATCTGCCTGTTTTTTGCATTCGATGATCTCTTCTTCTACATCTGCATAGGTCTTCTTTCCTACAGTCAGACTTCCGACCATATTACCAAGTGCGATCCCGATGGCTCCGGCTAACGCTGATGCCCCGCCGCCGCCCGGAACAGCTGCTTTACTTGCAAGGACTTCTATGAAATCTTCACAGGTCTGGAATTTAAAGTTTCTATTTGGATTTTCCATGTTGTACCTCATTTCTAAAAATCATGGGTACATTATACACTGTGAACTCTTTTACTGCAATACACTAAATTTGGGAGGGAAAATTAAAAAATTCTCCCTCCCAACTCAAAAGCTTCTTTCCAAACACATACCCTGCCGCCGACAGTTTCTTTCAAATACATGACAATTTAAAGTATTTCATTTTTCTTATCCAGGATTGCTCCGCCTGCACTGCACGCCGGGCAGATACAATATTTACCGCCGTTCGCTTTAGATGCCTTTCCGGCTTCTGCCATAGATTTTGCCTGTTCTGCTCCAAATACCTCTGCTCCTTTTTCAGATGAAGCAAAGCTGATCAGTGCATCAATTGGCAGTACATCCTCAGATAATTCCTGAAGATATGCTTCTGTCACGGCCTTTTCATCTGTAGTTTCTTCTGCTGCCAGCCATTTTTCTGCCATCTCTTTTAATTCCGGACAGCATGAACCTGCATTTAATATTTCCTTTGTCTTCTCTTCTACGAATTTTCTTGTGTCTTCTGTCATGATAGAATCCTCCTTGTATTCGTTATACATTTTCTTTTATTATACTCTATTTTCATGCACTTGGCACAATTATCTTCATATACAGAATCTCAAAAAACTGACAGTTCCTTTCAAACATATAACAATAAAAAATCCCTAAAGCAAAAGATTTTTCATATCACTCCACTTTAAGGATTTCATTCATTTTTATATTCCCAGGACAATCTTGATCAGCAATAACGCCAACACCAGCAGGATGATCGGCTTAATGATCTTCACACCGTTCTTCACAACCATATGTGCGCCAAGATAATGTCCGGCAATGCTGAATACCGACGCCGAAAGTCCCAGCACCCAAAGAATCTTTCCTGCAAGAATAAATGTGATCAATGCCGATATATTCGATGTCAGATTGACGACCTTCACATTACCGGTTGCTTTCTCCATATCAAGCTTTCCTAATTTGGTAAATGCAAGCAGTAAAAATGTTCCGGTTCCCGGTCCGTAGAATCCATCATAGATACCGATCACAAAAGAACATGCTGCCATGATCAGATACTGTTTTTTTCTGGTAAATCCTTCCGGTATCACCGGTTTCAGATCCTTGTCCCGCAATACACAGAATGCAACAACAGGAAGCACAAATACCAGTACCGTCTTAAGTACTTTGTCACTGATGATCAGCGCCAGGTTCGCCCCCGCAATTGAACCCACAAATGCACAGGCTACCGTACCCGGGACTAAACATATGTCAACACATTTGCTCTTCACCAAGTGCCATGTCGACACCGCTGTTCCAGTCGCTGATGATAATTTATTTGTCGCAATCGCATGGTGTACCGGAATCCCTGCGAACATATATGCCGGTAATGAGATCAATCCGCCACCTCCGGCAATCGCATCGACAAATCCGGCAAGAAATACCAGTGGACACACGATAAGGAATTCATGTAAATTCATATGTTTCTCTCCTTCATACTCTCAAATCCATAAATTAATCTATCGCATCCATATATTCATGTCAAGCTTTCAGGAGATAATTCTTATTCTGCTCTGCTTTCGGATACATGGCGATTTACATTCTTCACCAGATTCAGTACGGTATTGAGCACATAGTCTTCACCAAGCGAAGTATCGATACACATCTGATAATTACCGGACATCCCCCATATTCTTCTCGTATAGTATCTATAATTGTCTGCACGTCTTCTGTCAGTCTGTTCAATCCTGCGTTTTGCCGCTTTTTCATCCAGACCATATCTTTTCATTACCATCTGAATTCTCGTCTTAAGCGGCGCACTTAAGAATATGCCGATACAATCCGGATCATCTTTTAAGATTGCATCTGCACATCTTCCAACGATGACACAGTTTCCTTTCTTAGCTGCAGACCTGATGACCTCTGCTTCTGCCTCAAAGATCTTATCCTTCGGCGGCTCATATTCATCGGAATATGCATACATTTCATGAACCAGATCATATAAGAAACTGTTCGTCATATTTTCCTCTCTTTTTGATATGTATTCCGGTGTATATCCGGTCGAACCTGCCGCAAGCTGGATGATTTCTTTGTCATAGAAGTCACAATTTAATTTCTCAGCAAGCTTTGCTCCCAGATCGCGTCCACCGCTTCCATACTGGCGTCCGATCGCAATACAGAAATGACCTGTTGTCACAGCTTCATTGTCCACAGCACCGGAAGCCTCCTCTGTCTCGTTCACAACACCAAATAACTTTTCCGGCATAAAACTCAAATAACGTCCGATCGTTCTTGCGATAAATCCAACCAGAAGTGCCGCAACAACCGTACCTTCTCTGACTCCATCCAGTCTTCCTGCCAGAACGAATGACAGAACCGCCGCGATCACTGCCATACTTACGTCAAAGCAGATCTTTGTTATACCAAATTCTGTCTTCCAGCGGAATACTACTGCACGGACAAAGGACTCTCCCGGCAGCATAACAACATCTGCCAATACTTCCATATATACTCCGACACCCAGGATCAGACAGCCGATCAGAAGATCGATCACTTTTACCGGATAAGAATGCGGATTCACAAATCCTAACAGAATCATACAGGCATCGATAAAATATCCAAAGATCAGTGATACCGGAATCTGCAGCAGATGTTCCACTTTAAAATTCTTTCCAAGCAGGATCAATTGCAACACGATCAGTAAAATACTGAAGAAAATTGTAAAGTTCCCTAATGTAAATGGATAATTCAGACTCAGTACATACGGGATAGATGAAATCGGTGAAGTTCCCAGATTCGCCTTCGTGATCAGCGCAACTCCAAGTGAATTTACAAAAAGTCCAATCAAAAAGATGATATATCTCTTTACGATGTAATTATTTTGTTTCTTTTTACTCAATTTTCTATACTCCTTTCTTATAACAACTCTTATTATCCTATCACTTTCGCCTAAAACATGTCAATACAGACATGTTTGTATCAATATATTTTTATATCTGTTGGAACAAGCGCCAGATTTATGCTATACTCACCAAAGAGACTCATATTCTAAAGAACCGATTAACTATAGAAAGGATGTATCATGGAAACACTAAAATATGCAATCCTCGGATTACTGATGAAAAAAGACATGACCGGCTACGAACTGACCAAAGAGTTCAACTCAGCATTGTTCGAATTCTGGAATGCCAGCCACAGTCAGATCTATCCGAAATTAAAAGCCCTGACCAAAGAAGGTCTGATCGAATATCATATAGAAATAACAGGAACCGTACTGGAAAAGAAAGTATACACTATCACAGATGCCGGAAAAGAAGCATTCAAAAAATGGGAAGAGACGCTCTATCCGATGCCGTCTCTTCCCAAAGATGAATTCCGTTTACAGCTTTTCTTTTCCCATCTTGCTTCCCCGGAATTCCGTATACAATTGTTGCAGGATCAGCTAAGCCAGCATCTTGACCGCCTGGACTATCTGAAAGAAGATATGGAAAAGTTTACCGTTCTTCCGCCTGTAGATGACGAGCTGTTTACTGACTATCTCGTCTTAAGCGGGGGTATTGCCCGCGAGGAAGCGATGTGTGACTGGCTAAAGAACTGTATCCGGTTATGCAAAAGCAGATCTACATTATAAATTCTACTTCAATATCCTTATTTCCAGGAATCCTGTACTGTTCTTCCACGTCAGAGCCCCAGCTGTCGATTCCGCCTACACCACGGACCGCTCCATAGATACAAAGTACCGTTCTTCTTTCCGGCGGCAGCTCTTCCTGATGCGTTGCATTCTCAAGTTCTTCTGCAGTATAAGGAAGACATGAAAATGCAAACGTGGAATGATTGATCTCACTGCCCGCCCGGAATGTAAGTCCACTTTGTTCTATATGACGATTCCGGTTATCCAAAACCGTACTTCTCTTCACTGTCACCCACTCGGTATCCATATGCATGCCACATTCCTGCGGAACCAGATACGGTGTAACCGGAAGACCCTCTACTTCATAAATTCCGTGAATACCCCCGGCTTTTCTATCCGGATATGTCTCACCCGATAATCCTTCATAAACGAATCCGTCTGCCTTTGTCGGCATGACAAAGCGCATACCGAATGCAGGGAGCTCCGGCATTCCCTCTTTCCCGTAATAGTGCGCTCTTACTCTGACATTTCCATCAGCAAATACCAGATACGATACCTTTACCTGTGTTGACGGAACAGTTAATGTCTCATATGTAAATATAACTTCCACACGTTCCGCAGTTTCTTTATCCGAATATTTATTATTTACCGGTGCGCTCGGTTTTTCTATCTTGGTTCCGTCTATCCGTACCTGGATATCCACATATTTCTGGAACATATCGGCAGTCATCCACATACCGGCTCTAAACGGGAATCCATTTCCACGATCATTGTCTGTGGTTGCTCTCCAGAATGTCGGCTTCGGTGTGCGATACAGCCATTCCTTTCCATGCTTTACCATGGATTCCAGACCGCCTGTCTGATAAGAAAAGATCAGATGAAAGTCTCCTCCGTGTACTCCAAGTGTTACATCTCCATACACAATTCCTAATTTTCCTCTATCTGCGTAATCCATAGTAATGTCTCACCTCCTGCATTGCCGGCTTTTCCGTTCTGTCCGCAAATAAAATTCCATTTCCCGAAAATTCATAATCCGATGGCCTGTCATCAAAGTCACCACCATAACGCAATACATCACGTCCTGTCACTTCATCCTTCACGAACAGTGCCTGATCGATATAATCCCAGATGAAGCCTCCCTGATACTCCTCATACTGATCCAGTAATCTGATATAAGATTCCATTCCTCCCAGAGAATTTCCCATATCATGCATATATTCACATAAGATAAATGGTTTCTTCGGATTATTTTCCAGATATTCTTTTATCTTCTCCGGCGAAGCATACATCTGGCTCTCCATATCAGAAATTAAATCCTCATAAGGCCGGTTCTCTGCCACGCCCTCGTAATGCACAAGTCTGTCCGGATCTTTTTCTTTATAGTAACGGTTCATCTCCACCAGGATATCACCGGCATACGATTCATTTCCAAGTGACCAGAAGAGTACCGACACATGATTCTTAAATGATTCAAAGTTCGATACTGCCCTGTCTAATGTACATCCTCTCCAGCATCCGATACTTCCCGGAACATTCCACGACGGTTCAATCACACCTTGTTTCAGCCACGATCCATGTGTCTCCAGATTTGTCTCTGCCATCAGATAGATTCCCGCCTGATCACATCTATAATACCATGAAATATGATCCGGATAATGGCAGGTTCTGACTGCATTGATATGATTGCGTCTGATGCATTCGATATCCCATTTCTCATCAGTTTCGGTAATACATCTTCCACTTCTGGCATTCCATTCATGCCGGTTTACACCATTGATGATCAGACGTTTTCCATTCAGCAGCATCTTTCTGCCTTTTAATTCTATCTTACGGAATCCAATCTGATATGGAACCACTTCTACTGTCTCGCCTTTTTCATTCTGAACTTCTATCAGAAGCTCATACAGATACGGATCTTCATTGCTCCATGCATGTACGGATTCTTCTAATTCATAACAGAACTGGATCTCATTGTTCACTGATCCTTCTACCGGAAGATTCTTCTGGATCACCGGGTTGTTCAGATTCTCCGTTTCATCCAGTAATACATGATTTTCATCACTATAGATATCTTGCAAAGAAACTTTTATTTTACCCTGGATATTATTTTCTTTCTTTTTCTGTGATAATCGGATATCCAGCTCCAGTTCTGCCTTTCCATCTTCCGGATGATACTTCGGACGGATCCACAGATCTTCAACATGAACCGCCGGTATTCCGTACAGGTTCACATCTCTGAAAATACCAAAAAACCGAAAGAAATCCTGGTCTTCCAGAAATGCCGCCGTACTGCGCTTATGTACTTCCACTGCCAGCAGATTATCTTTATCTTTTACATATGGTGTAATATCAAATTCCGAAACCGTAAAGCTGTCTTCTGCATACCCCACAAACTCTCCGTTCACCCATACATAGAATGCCTGTTCCACACCTTCAAAACTTAAGATGATCCTCTTTCCTCTCAGTCCGTCATTCAGATCAAACTTCCGGATATAAGAACCTACCGGATTATATTCGGCCTGGCTGAACATACCTTTCCCTTTTTCTTTTCCATATCCTGCCGGTCTTCTGTAAATATGTCCTTCCCACGGATACATCGTATTGATATAATGAATCTTATCGTATCCCGCCAGTTCTATATGCTGTGGCACTTTCATTTCATCAAAATTTTTACAGTTAAACCATTTCTGATAAAAATCAGCCGGACGTTCCAATGCATTCACTGAATAGTGGAACTTCCAGATTCCATTTAACGATTGTTTTAACCGCTGATCCTGCTTCTTATAATCTTCTTTATTCTCATAAAACTTATGATCACTGTGTGCATCCAGACGATTCACACGAAATACCTGCGGATCATCCAACCATCTGATGTCTGCTTTCATTTGCCTTTTGCACCTCCATTTATTTTTCTTTCTCATCTATCAGTAAACTTTTTCCAATGCAGGGGATTTAATACCCGAGTGCTTCATTTCTGTTCATCCAGAAATGAATCCCCGTCGTGGAATCCATCCATCTGTCCTCGTTAAAATCTTTGACCTCCACCCACTGTCCTTTTCTGTATACAAAATTCTCATCGACCAGCGACCAGGCTTCTTCGAATTCTTCCGTTTCATCAAAATTTTTTATCGAAAGTACCTTTGCCTTGCTGCACCGGCAGGAAGGAAGTGTTGCCGAAGTCCGTTTAGCATCTGCCGGGATCAGAAGCTGTACCACTCTGTCATTCACACATTTCTTATAGCCAAGGATCGGTCCGGTCTCTGGACAGTGCATGCGGAACCACTGCGTTGCTTCGTCTGACTGAATGTCATCCAGCTTCGCATGCTCCAATACAGCCCCGTAAAGGTTGGCTCCTTTGAAGTTGCATTCCCGCATATCACATCCACGGAATGCTGCCGTCTTCATATTTGCATTCTGAAAATTTGCACCATGCAGGGAATTGCCGTCGAATAATGCATTTTCCACACTGCAGTTTTCAAAATTCACACGTTCCAGATTTACATTTTGAAAGGAACTCAATGTGAAGTCCATATTATGCAGATCTGCTCCGCTCAGATCCATGTCTTTGAACTCACATTCCCGGAACGCCGGATGTTCTCCGGTATCTCTTAATTTTAAAGCTTCCAGAAGTGCTTCTTTTGTTATCTCTTTCATATGATCACGCCTCTTCACTCCCATTATTATCTATAC
>ERZ894180.2218-NODE-2218-length-10150-cov-8.163744_pt1 | contig 10150 bp, 6 predicted proteins | sample MGYA00380278_ERZ894180 | MGnify/ENA primary metagenome ERZ894180 (study PRJEB32331, sample SAMN06328450) | human gut metagenome | biome: human gut microbiome; feature: stool | host: Homo sapiens | collected 2013-02-24 ...
CCACGGTCAGCGGGAAGAAGTCGTAGTTCTCCTTCGGGCTGGAACCGGCGGTGGTGGTGGACAGAATCATGGAATCGTCGTCGAGGTAGGCGGCCACAGCGCCATCGGCCTGCTGGGCGAGGCGGCCGGTCTCGAAGCGCAGCGTGCGCTTGCCAAACGATCCATTGTCGATTACGGCCTCAACGGCCTTGATTTCGGGACCCTCCATAGGGTTCCTCCTTCTTTAATTTTCTAATTATTCCTACATACTGTGCTGCGGTTCGGCGACTCGCTTGAACCGCAACTGTCCTCTTCAGCGGACGTCACATACCTTGTTTCGACTGACCCCTTGGCCGTCGTTCCTCGTGTCAACCCCTTCATTCGGGTTCTCCTGTCGGCCTTACCTGCTGGCCTATCCTCTAACCCTCTTGCCGTTGTTGCCGTTGGCTGGCGATATGTAAAACGCCCGAGCACCATCCTAGGTACTCGGGCGGAAGTCTTCAATTATCGACGCAGACCCAGACGCTCGATGAGGGAACGGTAACGGTTGATGTCAACGCGCTTGAGGTAGTCAAGCAGGCGACGACGGTCACCGATCATCAGCTGCATACCACGACGGGAGTGGTGGTCGTGCTTGTGCTCCTTGAGGTGCTCGGTCAGATCAGCGATACGCTTGCTCAGCAGAGCAACCTGGACCTCCGGAGAGCCGGTGTCACCTTCATGGGTCGCGTACTTAGCGATGATTTCCTGCTTTTCTTCAGCCGTCAGTGCCACGGCATCCTCCTTATATTGCTGCGCGGTGCTACCGGCCCGATGCCGGCGCGCTCTCTATCCGCGGGCGAAATACGCCAAGGGTCAATTATACAGGAGCACCAGACACCACGAATCAGACCAACGTCAGCAGGCCGCCAAACATCACAACAAGCAAAGCAATCGTCTCAATCACAAAAAAAAGATAAACGACGCCCAACTGCGCGTCAGCACATTCAACGGCGACTCTTTTTTAATCGTCACCAACAATCCCACCCACAGCACCGCGAAAACGGCAACGCCAATACCAACTGAAATAATGCCAAGATTCGCCGCATTCGCCAATGCCGACGACTCTCCGTACACCACATATGTCGCATACCAAAAATCAATTTTCAGAATGCGCAGGCCGGCAATGAGTTGCTCCGCCGCCAAGCCAATCACAAAAACCGCGCCCCACAAGCGCCGATGGGCGTCAACAACCAGCAGACCAAGGCCGGAAACGGCAATCAGCGTCACCGTCCAGGCAACAAACGCGGCGCCGCGCGGCTCAAGCGCGCTCAAATTATCAAGCAGCCACTGCGTATCGTTCACCGCAATCGCACGCCCCCACCAATACGGCACCACAATGGCCGCAATCACCAGCAGCGCATAAGCCAGCCACAATGCAGGATGCGAGCGCTTACGCTCAATATCGGCCAGCGACAGCGTCGATTCGGGAATGGACGCCACCGGATGCTTGGAAACATCGTTATGTTTGGAAACATCGTTGGGCATGGGCGAAACACCATCGGACCGCGTATCGATTTCAGCCTGCACCTCACCGCTCGCCTGCTGGTCGACCGGCTGTTTCTCCACGCTGGAATTCACCGCCATCTACGTTTACCTCGCGTTCGTTGTTCGACGCCACACCTGTCTGCACAATGCGTCGTCTCATGCCGCGACGCCCATGCTAGGACGGTATTGTATCGTGAGTGCGCCATACGATAATGACATGGCGCCGGACATAACGCCGCAATACCTGATTTTCGCTAATCGCAACCATGCTTCGGCGGACGACATAAGCCATACATATGTTCATAAGGGCGAACCATATCCGAATTACTCACTCCGCTAACATCACCACATAACGGCAACATAGATACACAGCCATACTTGATATCAGGAGAACGCCGTCGATTCGAAATGAAAACTGCCAGCCGCCCACACACCAGCTCCTTTGTTTCCAAAATCGCACATTCTACGCCGATGTCATGCTCCACCATGTCTCACGCCGCGGTCTCAACATAACAGGATGGGTTGTACGAATCCACGTTGCCGAGCATTCGCACAACCCACCATTGCGACACATCACTGATTCCGCACATTCAATCGCTGCAACCAACAGGCTGCGGCGATATTTCAGCGCGAAGAGCGGCGTATCCAAATGACACTGATGCCAGCCAGCATCAGGGCAATTGCAGACAGCACCATCGGTGTTACGGACGAACCAGTTGATGACAGTTCAGATGAATTATCATCAGCAGTAGAAGACTGTTGCTGGCCGCCATCACCGGTCTGATCGCCGTTACCCGACTGGTTACCGTCACCGGTCTGATCACCACCACCAGGATTTCCGCCATCACCAGACTGACGGTCAACCGCCAATTGCGCGAGCTGCAAACTCAGTGCACGCTGCGGGGCATCCACCTCATTTTGCGTGGAAGGATCGGATGCCAACGCCTGCTTTGCCTTATCAAGTAGCGTGAGCATCTTATCCCACTCATCCATAGGATATTCCGCAGACTGCAGAGAGTCAGCCTGATCAATGGCCGAACGCAGCTTAGACGTATCCACAGCTTTGCCGTCAGAAGTCAACACGTCGCTCAAGTCATAGTAATCAAAATCGACATAACCACCCGTATTCTCCTTGGCGTAATTGAACAAGCCGATTCGATACCCCTTAAAGTGCGACAAGCTCCAATCGTAAGTCAGCGGCCCCTGCTCGTCGCCAAGCTTGGACCATTGCTTACCGTCCAGACTGTACCAATACTGAATCGTCAACTTACCACTCGCATTATCCAGTGTGTTGTCCGACTTGATCCACACATTGGTCGCATCATCTGGCAATGTCACTGTGCCGCCCGATACAAAGGCCTCTTCAGCGTCACGATCAATCGTATCGTCAACGATATTACCGTCCGCGTCCTTCACGCCATTGTCGTAGACACGCTTGACCACGCCCAACGTTCGCTGTCCATTTTCTTGACGCACAGCGGCATAGGCAAAACTACGGGTATATGTAGCGAGGCCTGCGGTGTCTCCATCCTTCATATGACTGACATCCATGTGGGTTTCCACAGACATGGATCCGCCAAAGGTACGCTGCGACAAAACGTTACGGGCGGTTTCAAAATATGTCAGGTCGCCATAAGTGCCTTTCATATATTTGGCCGTGGCGGAAACCTTGTGCCCATTGGTCAAACGCAACCAGCCTTCACGATCAGTGAGAGACCAATATCGGTTATCTGGATTATGTCCCCATTCCCATACCAAATCAAGATTCGAACCATTGGGTTGGTATTCTTCGGCGACCGGATATTCCTTCTCATCAGCAAGACCGATCAGGGAAATATCGTCGATGACGTAATCCATGCACGTGCCTTCCGCACCCCACGCGGTTTCGACAATGAGTTTGGAACCTTCCACATTAGCGTCGGATGGGATGGAGAACTCACCTGTGATAGTAGTCGTCTCCCCACGTTTCACTGTTCCTGTGGCCACACGATTAATTGTGCCGTCTGCATATTGAATCGCCACATAAAACAGGTGGGAAGTCACAGCCGATGAATCGACGCCGTCCATCTCATGGTCGTATCGAATCGTTGCACTGGCACGATATGTCACGCCCTGCTGCAATTTTCCATCCATAGATTGACCCGGGCCAGCGCCATTGTATTCGCCACGATTCGTCACAGCAAGACTCGTGGTTCCAGAAAGAGAACCATCCGTAATCGCGGTAAGCGTACCATTCCACTGAGGGGTCCACGATTCAGTCCCGTTTTCGAAATCGCCATTGTCCACCAGCTCGATTCCAATCAGAGAATCGTCAACCTGAGGAGGCTCCTCCAGAGTCCACCAATCCTGATCCTGATAAGACTGATGAGGCGCGTCATTATCAAAATCGTCCGAATTGACCAGGGAACGCTGGCGAACCAGATTCTCCAAATCAGCAGGCAAATCAATCAGTTTGTCGTAGGTGTCCGACGCGCTTACCTGATTATTGTCCCCAAACACAGGCCATCCGTCATCACCCCACGTTGCAGGAATCAAACCGGGAATACGTCCGGTCGGATATGTGTCTCGGAAGAAGAATCCATGCCAAGACGTCGTGCCATCACCGTTGTCGACTTCAACAAGGCTACCTTGTGCGAAAGCACCTAGATAATACTTTTTGGCTTCGTATTTGGAGCCATCAAGCAAATCAGTGGTGCGCAGCAGCATCACCGTACGACCGTCTTTGCCCCAGTAAATCGTTGGAGTATAGAAATAATCACCGATTTTGAAAGTCTGAGATCCTTCAAATCCGGTAGGAGTCTCACCAAGATCATCAGTGAACTGTTCGGCAGAGATGATATTCTCATGGCTCTCCACCACCGTGGTTAAATCATCGGACAGCCTATATTGGTTGACGCCGGAGATAATCCAAGGACTCCCTTGCTCATCAAAATACAATGACGGATCATGGAATCCCCGATTAAGGGCAATCTTCGTCCAAGGACCATTCTCAATATCATCGGTGTAGTAGATATAAGCGCCATTAAGGTTGTTCGTATTGAATAACACGTAGAAGCGGCCATTGTGATAGCGCAGCGACGGAGCCCACTCGCCTTCGCCATACGAGCTAGCTCCATTGCGCAAGGATGAAGCATCGCTCATAGAAATGCGATCATACACGTACGTGACTATCCACCAATTGACCAGATCATAGGATTTCATAATTGGAGATCCGGGACTGAGCTCCATAGTGGTACTCACCATGTAATACACATCACGACCGTCTTTGTTATTCGGATCGTCCTTCGACACACGAATAACACTGATATCCGGAACATCCGTGTTCAACATGGGAATGGAATACGTGCCATCACCGCTATCAGTCGTGGTGTAACTGCCATCCGATGGCGTTGAAGATGGCGTTGAATCATCCGCAAAGACCGGCATTGGCGCCAAAATCAACCCACAAGTCGACAACACCGCGATAGCACTAGCCGAAATTTTTTGTCGTAAATAATTCATAAGTCTTTTAACCTTTCATGATAAGCACTCAACATCGAGTGCGTATTCCAATAGCATGCCCGCACAAATCAGCAATGAATGACGATAAGACATTCCCGCATATGGATAAGTGATGGACATTACCACTGCCAAAACTTACGCTTGAACAAGTACCAGTTCTAGGTTTCATGTGCGGTCATCCCGAGGCTGCCGCTACGGGATGACCGCATTACCAAGAGGTAACTAGCGCATCTCGCGACGCACTCGCGCTACGATCACACCAGTGAGAGCCAAGCAAGCGACAATCACAGCACCAGGCAAGACAGAGGAACCGGTTTGTGCCAAATCCACGCCATCCGTGTCATCAACGGCATCGGAAGCATTGCCATCAGTGGAATCATCAGCCAGCTTCAGACCGGCACGTGCACTATTCAATGCAGCAAGCGCATCTTGAACCTGCTGTTCAGTAGCGGATTCATCCTGCAATACCGCCTGAGCCTTCTGCAATGCGTCAGCAAACACCTTCCAGCTCTCTTCCGTGTAATCGGAAGCGTTCAGGCTGGAATTCTCATTCACTGCGCTCTGCAAATCAGACTTGTCCACCGGAGTCGAAGGAGTTTCATCCTGCGACTCCGTGAAAGTGTACGTAGTGATGTCGTACAGCTCATCCTGAGCATTCGCACCACCATCGGATTTGAAGGAGAACACCACATGATGCACCCCTGTCACACCCTCAAGGGTGGTCGTGTAATCGGCGTACTCGGATCCATCACCGGCAGGAATCGAAATAGAAGCCACAGGTTCGGAATCCGGATCATCAAGACGAATCTCAAGGATGCCTCCGGCTTTGCCAGCTGCAGTCACAGTCAGCGAAGAGGCGCCGTTATTCCCGAAATCGACATTCGCCAAAGACGTCCACTCACCATTATTAATATTGCTGAGCTTCTGACCTTCGGAATTGTCTGTAGTCATATCGACCACGCGCACACCAGAAGTCAGGTCATATGCGTTCTGAATGCCGGAATCCCATGCAATGGTGGAAGCTGGAATGCCTCCATCTTGATACGCGTCCAGATTCTTCACCGAAGAGAGACCCTCATATGTCATTGCAATATCGGCAATGGAACCATCCTCGTTAACCGTAATCGGATCGAGATGAGTATTTCGGTAGCCATGCGCCGCGTCAAGATTACCGCCGTTCATCAATTCCTTTGCCACCGTTTGCGCATGGTAGGTCATATACCACTGGTCGCCAAGTTGAACCATCGCGTGATGATTGTTGCCGCCAACACCGAAATACGTGCTCGGATTCTTCAGAATCTCACCCTGATAAGTGAACGGCCCCATCGGGTTGTCTGAAGTCATATACGCGATATTGCCGTAACCGACCGTGTTACCATCAATTACGTTGTCATGGCTGAAATTAGTGCAATACGAGTAGTAATAAGTACCACCTATCTTGGCAATCCCGGAGTCCTCAAACATGGCAGGTGCGTCTATGACCTGAGCCTCACCTTCGGTATGCAGCATGTCATCGGACAGTTTAATAACGCGAGCCGTGTTCGGATGTTCTTCCTCGCCTGTCGGAACACCACCTCCGTAATACAGGTAGCCCTGCCCGTCATCATCCACGAACACCGCGGGATCAAACAGCCAGACCACACCAGCGGATTCAGGAGTACCGCCCTTAATCAACAGCTCACCGGTTTCGTCCTTCCACGGACCAACAGGAGAATCCGAGGTCAGCACACCGATACCGCTGCCGCCATTGGCGAAATACAGGAAGAACTTCTCTTTACCGTTGATGGTCTTATGAGCGACGGCAGGAGCCCAGGAATTGCTGGCCCAGGTGGCCACCCCCTGTTCTCCAGCCACACGAATGTAACCCTCATTACGCCAATTGACCATGTCATCACTGGACAGAACATTGATGGTCTTTACTTGAGCGAACGAATTGTCCTTGATCTGCCCAGTACTGTCATATTCATAGTCATAATTCAACGAGCCATCAGCATTCACAGAAGTGCCATCACCCGTAGTGTAGATATATACGCGTCCGTTGTATTCCATAGCCCACGGATCGGCGCCATACCAATAATCGATAATCGGGTTTGAATAGTCGCCGAAAGCCTTGGCTGCCGTTGCCGTACCCGTAGTCGGCGGCACGAATGAGGAACCAGAATCCGAACCGGTTACGGAAATGTCGTCGACAATGAAGTCGGCATTGCTCGTGCCATACTTGTTTTCAATCACCAGCGAGGGACTGGTGAAATCACCACTACCACCTAACGTTCCAGTACCTGAAATTTGTGTCCACTCACCCGCTTTCGCCGTTCCGGTCGCAATCTGGTCACATCCGGAACCATTACCCGAACAAACAGTGATATTGAATTCACCGTCTTCCGTGGCCTTGACCCACATACTTCCGGTATATGTCTGTCCTTTTTCCACCTTGCCATCAAGAGACTGGATTGCACCAGCATCAGAGGATGTACGATCAGTAACGCTCAAGGCGCCACTGCCACCATGCACATCATCCGCAGTGACGGCAATGGACGATGCGGAGCTATTCCACACCGTTCCAGACTTCCAACCATTAAGATCGTCTTCGAATCCGCCGTTGACGACCAATTCGACGGGTTCATCGGCCGACGCCGCAGTCACTCCGATAGTCGCTGGAAATACAGCCCCCATGCAACACAGCACGGATGCAGCCGCAGCAGCAACCACACGACCGGTTTTCCTTGTTTGCAATATGTGAATGTTATAAACCATTCAGTTCCCTTTCCTGAATGATGGAGGGCGACTCCCCCCCCCATCATTTTTTCTTCGCCGCACAATCGAATCCCACGTTGGTTACGACCACATCGCGGCTCATTGCAAAGCCATGCCAGAGGAACGTCCCTCAAGGGCAGCCATGCAACAGCCATTATATAAATGAGCGCATTTCACTCGCGATCGTCCTTGATAACAAATTGATAACGATATGCACAATGAAAATAAGTTCACATAAACGCAACGCAACACATCAAATATGACAGTTTCATATGCCAATTACACACTTTGCATAACATATTTCAACAAAGAATGGAGACGTACAAGCGAACTCATCTGATGCCACCACTCATCGCCTATAAAGCTGGCGTGTCGCGCCACAATAACATCACAGCCGATAAAACGACACCCCGAAGTTGAGCCTCATTCAACAATGCGGCCAGCTTAGACACACAACCAACGCTTCGCTTCATAGCACCGAACATTGATTCCAGCACAGTCACGACCATCTTCTTTGAAGGCAATCGTGTTTACGCCCCGGGTTCTAAATAGAAGTGCAACACCTTGTCTAGGGTTGGAAGTGTTCAGTTTCTAACTTAAGAAGGTGTTGCACTCACGGGTCAACAGTATTCGCACCTGTCGTCCGATGAAAGGATCCTGATCGAGAAGCTGCATTGCGAGCGGCATCTGAGCGTCCGGAAGATCGCGGAGGAAATCGGCCGGGACAAGTCCACGGTGTCACGCGAGCTGAGGCGCGGCCTGTGGTTCGCGTCCAACGAGAACGGGTCGTACCGTCCCTACCGGCCGAAACGGCTGAAGACCGGGGCGTGGACCTCGGGTCCGTTCTATTCGGCGCTGGCCGCGCAGAGGAAGGCGGACCTGCGCCGGCGCGGATCCCGCAAGCCGCGTCGCATGGACTCGGACCGGCTTCGCGCCTGGGTGCTGGACTCGCTGCGCAGGGGTGGAGCCCGGAACTGATCGAGGGACGGTTGAAGGCCCAGTGCGCCGGCGACCCGTCGATGCGGATCAGCCACGAGTGCCTTTACCAGTGGATCTACGCCAAGCCGCAGCGGGCGCTGGACCTGCGCCAGTACCTGGCGCGCGGCAGGAAACGCCGGACGAGGAAAAAGGGCAGGAAGGCGAAAGGGCCGCGCATCCCGATGCGCGTGCCCATCGCGGACCGGCCCGAGGCGGTCGGATCCAGGAAGGGGTTCGGCCATTTCGAGTCGGACACGGTGGTCGGCGCCGCGCCGTCGAGGCGCTGCATGAACACGCAGGTGGAGCGCAGGAGCCGCAGGCTGTTCGCCCGGCTCGTCGACGACAAGAGCGCGTCCGCCACGGCCAGGGCCGAGTACGAGATATTCAAGGGCATGCCGCCGGCCGCGCGCGTCGACCGCACGTGGGACAACGGCACGGAGGCGTCCCTGCACGTGCTGGTGGACGAGGCGCTGGGCATGCTCACGTACTTCGCCGACCCGTACAGCTCCTGGCAGCGCGGCAGCAACGAGAACAGGAACGGCAGGATCCGCCGCTATCTGCCCAAGGGAACCAGTTTCGAGGATCTCACGCAGGACGAGCTCGACGCGATCGTCGGGGAGATCAACGACACCCCCATGAAACTCCTCGGATACAAAACGCCCAACGAGGTATGGGACGAGGAGATGGCCAAGCTACAATCAAAACAAGCCGACCCGAAACCAGCCGTTGCACTTACAAGTTGAATCCGGGATATTTACCGGTGAGGCCACATGCCTATAAAGTGGAGTATCAGCAACAGCGACACTAAGGCAGTGATAACGATGAAATTTGAAGACTACTCTCCCGAGATACAGGCCAAACTCATGGAAATCGGCAACGCTGCGGCAGATGCCGTGGAGTCTCAGGAATCACCAGCAGAAGGCATTCCCGAGGACAGCCCAAACTTCTCTCCCGAACTGGAGCTCAGCCGTCTAATCAATCGACGCAAAGCCGAACTGGAATACATTGATGCCCGCATTGCGCAGATGGTACTGCTCATGCATGAACGTGGCCAATCATGGGAAACAATTGGTCGCAAGCTCGGTATCACGGGTGAAGCTACTCGTTTGCGATATGCCAAGATGGAGAGACCACGGCAATAACTGTAGTGCCAGCTGAGTTCGCGAATCATCTCGGCGAGAGAGGCTTCATCGCTAATCGTCATATTAGTCAGTTCAGACGCTCAGCTCTTTTGTCGGCACTCGGCAATGAGGGCGGCACAGAGCAAAATGACCTGGGCGACGAGGTTGAACCAAATGAGCACGCCGATCAACGCGGCGAACGGGGCAAGCATCGGATTCCGGGAGGCTCCGGCTAATAGTCGCGCACCGAGAAGCTGCATTGCGGAAACCGTCAGAGATCCCAGTAACGC
>ERZ894180.2227-NODE-2227-length-10117-cov-5.670642_pt1 | contig 10117 bp, 7 predicted proteins | sample MGYA00380278_ERZ894180 | MGnify/ENA primary metagenome ERZ894180 (study PRJEB32331, sample SAMN06328450) | human gut metagenome | biome: human gut microbiome; feature: stool | host: Homo sapiens | collected 2013-02-24 ...
CGGCGCTGGTGTCCGGTACGCTGACGGCGGTGGCCATGCTCTATGCCAAGGAGGTCGCCGCCCCGGAGCAGACCGCCCGGGCCATCTCGCTGGTATACGGCGGCTTTTCCGTGGCAGCGGTGCTGGGAGTGCCCCTGGGCACTGCCGTGTGCCAGATCCTGGGCTGGCGGTGGACCTTCGCCGTGATCCTGGCTATGGGCGCAGCGCTGCTGCCGCTGCTGCTGCGCTCCCTGCCCGCGGTGCCGGCACAGGCGGACAGCGGGCTTCTGAAGTCCTTTTCCATCCTGTGGGACCCCCGATGCTCCCTGTGTGTGGGGATGATCCTGTGCAGCGCCTCCGCCACCTATATCGTGTACACCTATCTCTCGCCGATCCTGACAGAGACACTGGGGCTTCCAGCGGGGGCGGTGAGCCCGCTGCTGCTGGTGATGGGAGCGTGCAGCGCCGCCAGCAATCTCCTCTCCGGCCGGCTGGGGGAGCGGGGCGGCCTCCGGACCCTGCCCATGGCCTTCGCCGCCCAGGCGGTGCTGTTTGCCCTGCTGCCGCTGCTGCTGGGAAACCGGTGGGCGGGCCTTGCGGGGGTCTTTGCCATGGGGCTGCTCATGTACCTGCTGAACACCCCGGCCCAGATGCACGCGCTGTCCCTGGCAGAGCAGGATTACCCCTTCGCTTCCAGCCTGTGCGCCTCCGTGCAGCCGGTATCCTACAACTTCGGCATTGCTATCGGCTCCTTCATCGGCAGCGCCGTGCAGGAGGGGTGGGGATTCCGCCCCCTGGGCCTGCCGGCGGCAATGTTCGCCCTGGCGGCACTGGGGCTGAACCTGCTGCTTCTGCGCGCCAACGGCCGTCGGACGGCCGCGGCGGCATCCTGAGGACCATCAAAACAGGCTCGGGCCGGATCAGCCCGGGCCTGTTTTAACAGTTGCTTCTTGTGGGAAAAACTGCTATACTATTCTCCAATATGGGTATGTATGCGTCCCTTTCAAAAGGAGACCTGATCGAGATGAACAACAAGAAGCTCTCCCGCCTGCTGGAGCCCAATCTCAAGCTCTACTTCCTCTGCATGATCGTCTTCGCGGCGGCCACCGCCACGGTGAGCCTGCCTCTGGGACTGGTGGAGATCGCCTGCACCGTGGGCCTGTATGCCTATTTCACCAACCGTAACCAGAAGCGGCGGCAGAACATCCTCCAGTACATTGATAATGTCACCGGCAGCGTGGATACCGCCAGCAAATCCACCCTCATCAACTCTCCGCTGCCCATCATGGTGTTCCGGCCGGACACCGGCGAGGTGATCTGGAGCAATGAGAACTTCCTGCAGCTGGCCGGCGTGCGGGAGCACCTGTTCGAGATGAAGGTGGAGGATGCAGTACCGGATTTCCCCGTTCAGTGGATGCTGGAGGGAAAGCAGGAGTGCCCGGACCGGGTGGTGATGAACAGTCGGCGGTTCCGGGTGTACGGCAGCCTGGTGCGGGCCAAGGGCCGGGGGGCCGAGCAGAACCTGGTGGCCACTACCTACTGGGTGGATACCACAGAGGCCGACGACCTGCGGGAGCGGTACACCGCCACCCGGCCGGTGCTGGCCATTTTGATGGTAGACAACTACGAGGACCTGATGAAGGCATGCGCCGATACCCAGCGCAGCGCCGTGCTGGCCCAGATCGACGAGAAGCTGAACAACTGGGCCGCCTGCGCCGACGGCCTGCTGCTGAAGACGGAGCGGGACCACTACCTCTTCATCTTTGAGGAATGCCACTACGACCACTTTGTGGAGGAGAAGTTCTCCATCCTGGATGCCATTCGGGAGATCAAGGTGGGGGATGTGTGCCCTACCCTCTCCATCGGCATTGGCAAGGATGCCGACGCTATGGCGGAGCTGTACCGCAACGCCCGTCTCAGCCTGGAGATGGCCCTCAGCCGGGGCGGAGACCAGGCGGTGGTCCGGGGAAAGGTGGACTTCCAGTTCTACGGCGGCCGCAGCAAGTCCACGGAAAAGCGCACCAAGGTGAAGTCCCGGGTCATGGCCAGCGCCCTGAACGAGCTGATGGCCGACGCGTCCGAGATCTATATCATGGGCCACAGCTTTGCGGACATGGATGCCGTAGGCGCCGAGGCGGGGCTCTACTGCATTGCCCGCAAGCACGGCAAGCGGGCCCAGATGGTCATTGATCTGGAGCACAACGCCGCCGGAGCGGTTTTGGCCAAGCTCCAGGCGTTGCCGGAGTATGCGGGGGCGTTCACCTCCGGGGCGGAGGCATTTTTGAAAATGAGGCCGGGCGCTCTGGTCATTGTGGTGGACACCAACCGCCCCGACATGGTGGAGAGCCCCCAGCTGCTGGAGTCCAGCAACCGGGTGGCGGTGATCGACCACCACCGCCGGGCGGCCAGCTACATCGAAAACGCCGCCTTCAGCTTCCACGAACCCTATGCCTCCTCCGCCAGTGAGCTGGTGACGGAGCTCTTGCAGTATCTGGTGGAGCCCGCCGATCTGCTGCGGGAGGAGGCGGAGGCGCTGCTGGCCGGCATCGTGCTGGACACCAAGAATTTCACCAATCGCACCGGCGGCCGCACCTTCGAGGCGGCAGCGTACCTGCGCCGGGCCGGGGCGGATACGGCGGACGTACAGCGGATGTTCCAGAGCGACCTCCAGTCCATGATCTCCCGCTACGATATCATCCGCCGGGCGGAGCTCTACCACGGCGACATCGCCATTGCGGCGCTGGATCAGGAGTGCGACCGGGTCATTGCCGCCAAGGCCGCCGACGAGATGCTGACCCTGCAGGGGGTCCGTGCATCCTTCGTGCTGTACCGTAAGGATGACGGTATTTACATCTCCGCCCGCTCTCTGGGCGAGATCAACGTACAGGTGCTGGTAGAGACGCTGGGGGGCGGAGGCAACTCCACCACCGCCGGCGGCCAGTGCTCCGGCATGACGGTGGCGGAGGCGAAGACCACGCTGCTGCGTGCCATTGATAAGTATTTTGAAGAATAAGGAGGAATAATTCCATGAAAGTGATTTTGCAGCAGGATGTCCGGGGTAAGGGCAAGAAGGGCCAGATGATCGAGGTGGCCGAGGGCTACGCCCGCAACTTCCTGCTTCCTAAAAATCTGGCGGTGCTGGCTACCGCCGACGCCATGAACACCATGAAGATGCAGGCCAAGGCCAAGGCCAAGGCCGATGCAGAGGCCAAGGCCGCCGCACAGGAGCTTGCCGGGAAGCTGAAGGGCTGCCAGGTGAAGATCGCCGCCAAGGGCGGCGCCGGCGGCAAGCTCTTCGGTGCCGTCACCGCCAAGGAGATCTCCGAGCAGCTGAAGGCCCAGCACGATATGGAGCTGGACAGCAAGAAGCTGGTGCTGGCGGAGCCCATCAAGACCTTCGGCAGCTTCGAGGTCAAGGCCAAGCTGGGCTTTGAGATCACTGGCACCGTCTATGTGCTGGTCTGCGAGGAGAAGTAACTTCCCTTTGGTCTTGCCGGCGCTTTTGGGGCTTGACAGTCCCTTCTGTTTGTCTCCGACGGGTACTTTCTTTCGCTACTGAAAGAAAGTTACCCGCCGGAGGCAAACAAAAAGCCCCCGCCGGAGGCAAAAAGAAAAGCACACCCCACCCCCTTCAGAAAAATCCCCGAAAGGAGTTCCCCCATGGATGAATTGCTTCTGCGGCAAATGCCGCACTCCACAGAGGCAGAGCAGGCCGTGCTGGGCTCCATGCTCATTGACGCCGCCTGCGTCAAGGACGTGATGGACCAGCTTCAGCCGGACGATTTTTACCTCCGTCAGAACCGGGAAATTTTCGAGACTATCTACACCATGTTCGTCTACTCCCGCCCCATCGACGGCCTTACCGTGGCCGGGGAGCTGGAGAAGGCGGGCCTCGCCAACGATGGCACACGGGCGTATCTGGCCCAGCTGATGGAGGTGACGCCCACCTCTGCCAACGTGCTGGAGTATGTGCGTTTGGTGCGTGAGAAAGCGCTGCTGCGGTCGGTGGCCGCAGCGGCGGCGGAGATCACCGCCATGGTGCAGGAGGGGACCGGCGCCCCCGGCGACGTGCTGGAGGCGGCGGAGCAGAAGATCTACGCCATCCGCCGGGGCCGCAGCGCCCAGAGCATGGCCACCATTCAGGTGGTGCTGCAGGAGGTCATGGAGCATCTGGCGGAGCTCAGCGCTCAGGGGGGCAAGACCCTGCCGGGTCTGTCCACCGGCTTTTCGGCGGTGGACGGTAAGATCAACGGCTTGAACAAGTCGGACCTGCTGTTGCTGGCCGCCCGTCCCGGCATGGGCAAGACCAGTATGGCTCTGAACGTAGCCCTGAACGCCGCCAAGGAGTCCGGCCAGACGGTGGCCGTCTTTTCTCTGGAGATGTCCCGTGACCAGCTGGTGACCCGCCTGCTAGCCAGCGAAGGCCTCATCGAAAATACCCGCCTCATCAGCGGCGACCTGCGGGAGAGCGACTGGGTGAAGATCGCTGAGGGCGCCTCCTCCCTGAGCCGTCTGGATATCCGCATCGACGATAATCCCCTGCTGACGGTGGCGGACATGAACGCCAAGTGCCGCCGCATCGAGAATCTGGGTCTGGTGGTCATTGACTACCTCCAGCTGATGACCTCCGCCGGCGGAAAGGGGTATAGCGGCGAGAACCGCCAACAGGCGGTGTCGGATATCAGCCGTATGCTGAAGATCATGGCCAAGGAGCTGCAGGTGCCGGTGCTGTGCCTGTCCCAGCTGTCCCGTGCCAACGAAAAGCGTGAGGACAAGCGCCCCATGCTGTCGGACCTGCGTGAGTCCGGCGCCATTGAGCAGGATGCCGATATCGTCATGTTCCTGTATCGTGACGATTACTATAAAGAGGATTCGGAGAAGCGCAACATCGCCGAGTGCATCGTGGCCAAGAACCGCCACGGCGAGACCGGCAAGGTGGAGCTGCGCTGGATGCCGGAGTATACCACCTTCGGCACCTTGGAAAACCGCTACGACGAGGAGTAACGAGTCATGGATCTGATGCCGTGGATGCAGCAGCAGGGGATGCTGCCCGCCGCCGGGGAGACGGTGCTGTGCGCCGTGTCCGGGGGCCGGGACTCCGTGTGCCTGCTACACTATCTGGCGTCGCTGGGTCGCCGCCGGGGCTTTGCCGTAGCCGCCGCCCACTATAACCATCTGATGCGCCCCACGGCGGGACGGGACGAGGCTTTCGTGGCCGGGCTCTGCCGGGAGCTGGGCGTGCCGCTCTATGTGGAGCGGGGCGACGTCCGGGCCATTGCCCGGCAGGAGGGCTGGGGCGTGGAGGAGGCAGGCCGCCGCCTGCGCTACGACTTTCTGGAGCGCACGGCCGACGCCATCGGAGCCTCCCGCATCGCCACCGCCCACCACCTGTCGGATCAGGCGGAGACGGTGGTGCTGAACCTGCTGCGCGGCACCGGCCCGGAGGGGCTGGCGGGCATTCCCCCGGTGCGGGGACGGCTGATCCGCCCCCTGCTCCAGACCCCTCGGCAGGAGATCGAGGCATATCTCACGGCCCACGGCCTGGGCCATGTGGAGGACGAGACTAACGACAGCATGGATTTCACCCGCAACCGCTTGCGGCGAGAGGTGTGGCCCCTGCTGGCACAGCTCCACCCCGCTCCGGAACGGAGCATCGCGCGGGCCGCCGCTATCCTGCGGCGGGAGAATGTTTTTCTGGATCGGCTGGCCCGCTCCTATCTGGAGACAGCCGTATCCGATTGTCCGTCAGCCGGTGAGCCCAATGCCCCGGAGATCTCTGGCCGCCGGGACCCCGCTGCACCCAGCCCTGCACCGCCTCCCGGCACGTTGCCGGAGGAGTCGTCAAAGTCGGATAAGCCCTCAGAATGTACACGCACGGGCGATATTTCGCCTGATTTCACATCGGCACCCACCGCCGTATCGGTGTCCGAAGCTGTGCTGCGATCGGCACCGGAGGAGCTGCGGCCCCGGATGCTCCGGCTGCTGCTGGAGCGGCTCCCCGTCGGGAAGAAGGATGTATCCGCCGCCCACATAGAGGCCCTGCTGACCCTTCGGGAGGGCGGGATGCTGGATCTGCCGGAGGGCGTCACGGCATGGCGGGAGAAGGATGTGCTGCATCTGGAGATGACGCCGCCCCTGCCCCTACCCCTGACCCTGTCGGAGGGGGAGCAGGTCTGGGGAGACTATCTCGTCCGGGTGTGGAGAAGCGAAAAAAATACCCCGCCCCCTGACGGAGAAGGGCTGTCCAAAACGGGCCGGTTTTCGGACCATATCCTGACGCTTTCGGACGGTGGGAAAATGTCCGAATGGACACTCCGCTGTCCGCAAAGGGGAGACGGTCTGACCCTGCCGGGGGCCAGAGGCCGCCGCAGCGTCAAGCGCCTGCTGACGGAGCGGGGGATGCCGCCCCGGCGACGGCGAACCACCCCGGTGGTGTGTATAAACGGAGAACCCGCCGCCGTATACGGCGTGGGTACAGATCAGAGATTTTTGCCGGGGAAAGACGGCAGCAGTATAAATATTTTGATGATTGAGAAAGATCAGGAGGAAGAAAGTAATGGCTAAGAGCAATATGGATCAGGACATCCTGAAGGTCCTGTTCAGTGAGCAGGAGATCCATGACCGCATTCAGGAGATGGGCAATCAGCTCTACGATGAGTTCCACGACAGGAACCCGCTGTTTGTGGGCGTTTTGAATGGGTGCTTCCTGTTTATGGCGGATCTGGTGCGGGCCACCCAGTGCAAGAGCGAGGTGGAGTTCATCGGCCTGTCCTCCTATCAGAACGCCACCAAGTCCTCCGGCGTGGTGCAGATCACCCGTGATCTGCAGCGGGATATCTCCGGCCGGGATATCATTGTGGTGGAGGATATTCTGGACTCCGGCAACACCCTGTACTTTTTGAAGGACTATATGCTGGCCAAGGGAGCCAATAGCATCACCATCGTCACCCTGCTGGACAAGCCCTCCCGCCGGGAAAAGCCCATTTACCCCGATCTGGCGGGCTTTGAGGTGCCGGACGAGTTCGTGGTGGGCTTCGGGCTGGACTACTGCCAGCAGTATCGCAATATGCCCTACATCGGCGTGCTGAAGCCGGAGGTATACAGTAAGTAAGCGACAGCGCAGGAGAAGCGGCGCTGTGCCGGCAGAGGGCCGGCGGTCGGAAGGAGGAATGGTCTGTGGAGGAACGGAAGCGGGGTTATCAGGGCCGGCGGCTGGCCGGTGCGACCCCCAGGCAGGAGCCGGAACGCCGGGGCAGCCGTACCCGGCAGGCGGAGGATAAGGCCCGCCGGGAGCGGGACCCGTGGGAGATGACCTCGGAGGAGACTGCTCCGATAACGCCGGTAGACGGGGAGTCCGTCTCGGCCGGCCGGAGAGCCGCTTCGGTGGCCGGAGGTAAAGCGGCACCGGCGGCGGACTTTGACAGCATGATCGGTTCTGCCGACGGGGCGAGCGCCGACCATGCAGCCGGTGCGGCGGGTCCCGATGATGCAGCCGGGCCCGGTGAGGGAAGCGGCTCCGGCGGGACGGCGGTCAAGAAGAAAAAGAGCGGCTTTGCCGCCTTTTGGTCGGATTTCGGCTATCTCATCGTCACGGCAGTGGTGGTGGTGCTGGTGTTCCGGGTACTTTTGCAGCTGAGTTGGGTACCCTCCGGCTCCATGGAGACCACCATCCCCAAAAAGACGCTGCTGATCTCGTGGCAGCTGCCCTATGTGATGGGCGACCCGGTGCCGGAGCGGGGGAACATCGTCACTTTCTGGAGCGACGAGCTGGATAAGCTGCTGGTAAAGCGGGTCATCGGCCTGCCGGGGGACACGGTGTCCTTCTCTGGCGGCTATGTCTACATCAACGGCCAGCGGCTGGAGGAGGACTACCTGGACCAGCAGGGCGGGACGATCAGCCCCAACCAGACCTCCTTTACCGTGCCGGAGGGGTGCCTGTTTTTCTTAGGTGATAATCGCTCCGGCTCTAATGATGCCCGGTACTGGGAGGAGAGCTATATCCCGGTGGGCAATGTGAAGGCCCATGTGCTGCTGGCCATTTCCCTGACCGGGGGCAGCAGCTGGCAGGGCGTGCGGGCCATCGGCTGAGAGGAGGAAAGCATTTGGCAGAACGAAGAAAGATCGGTTTCGGCACCATTTTGATGGTGATTTTGGCGGTATGCGTGGTGGCCTATGTGGTGTCCGCCATGCGGACCGCCGGGGACATCCCCTACTCTGAGCTGCGGCAATACTTTTTAGAGGAGAAGGTGCAGGAGTTCTCCATCAGCGACACCCGGATCACGGCCAAGCTGAAGGGGGGCAGCACCGTTACCTCCGACCTGTACGACTTCGACCTGTTCTATCAGGATCTCAACGAGCTGGTGCAAAAGCAGTATGACAGTGGCATTATCACCGCCTATAACTATCACGCAGACCACTCCACCAACTGGCTGCAGCTGCTGCTGCCGTATGTGCTGGCGTTTTTGGGCTTCATTTTGCTGATGAATCTCATGAACCGCATGGCCGGCGGCGGAGCCGGGGCGCAGGACAAGCTGTCCCGGTTTGGAGAGGCCAAGGTCAGTACGCCGGGAGAGAAAAAGGTCACGTTTCAGGATGTGGCCGGGGCCGACGAGGAGAAGGAGGAGCTGCGGGAGATCGTGGAGTTCCTCCGGGAGCCCCAGAAGTATCTGGACCTGGGGGCGCATATCCCCAAGGGCGTGCTGCTGGTAGGCCCTCCGGGTACCGGTAAGACGCTGCTGGCCAAGGCGGTGGCCGGTGAGGCGGGAGTACAGTTTCTGTCCATCTCCGGCTCGGACTTTGTGGAGATGTATGTAGGCGTAGGCGCCTCCCGTGTGCGGGATCTGTTCCAGCAGGCCAAGAAGAGCGCCCCGGCCATCATCTTCATAGACGAGATCGACGCCGTGGGCCGTCAGCGTGGCAGCGGTCTGGGTGGCGGACACGACGAGCGGGAGCAGACCCTGAACCAGCTGCTGGTGGAGATGGACGGCTTCGGCTCCAACGAGGGCGTGGTGGTGCTGGCTGCCACCAACCGTGTGGATATTCTGGACCCGGCGCTGCTGCGTCCGGGACGGTTCGACCGGCAGGTCTATGTGGGGCTGCCGGACATCAAGGGCCGGGAGGAGATCTTGCAGGTACACGCCAAGAACAAGCCGCTGGCGGAGGACGTGGATCTGAGACAGATCGCCCGTGGTACCGCAGGCTTTACCGGCGCCGATCTGGAGAACCTTCTCAACGAGGCGGCCCTGCTGGCGGGACGGAGCAGCGAGTCCTTCATCACCATGAAGGATCTGCAGGAGTCCATCATCAAGGTCATCGCCGGGCCGGAGAAGCACAGCCGGGTCATCCCGGAGAAGGAGCGGCGGCTGACAGCCTATCACGAGGCGGGACACGCCGTGGTGATGCACGCACTGCCCGATCTGGACCCGGTGCATCAGATCACCATCGTTCCCCGGGGCGAGGCGGGCGGCATGACCATCTATCTACCGGACGAGGATCGGTCGTACCTCTCCCGCAGCTATATGCTGGACCGCATCGCCGGGCTGCTGGGCGGCCGGGCGGCGGAGCAGCTGGTGCTGGGGGATATCTCCACCGGGGCCTCCAACGACATCAGCCGTGCCACGCAGCTGGCCCGGAAGATGGTGGGCACCTACGGAATGTCGGAGCAGCTGGGCAACGTGGCCTTCGACGCCGGACACGACGAGGTGTTCATCGGCAAGTCCATGGCCCAGACCCGGCCCTACTCCGAGAAAACGGCGGCGGAGATGGACGGCGAGATCCGCCGCATCATGGACGACGCCTACGCCCGCTGCATCGCCATTCTGGAGCAGTACCGGCCCCAGCTGGTGGAGGTGGCGGAGTATCTGCTGGCCAACGAGACCATGACGGCAGAGGAGTTCGAGAAGGTATTCCGGACGGAGTGAGGCATTGACAGCGCCTTGCTTATGGGGTAAAATAACGGGGTATCCGCCTCCGTAGCTCAGCTGTATAGAGCGACCGCCTCCTAAGGTTGTGCTCTACCAGCTGCCTTACGGGGAAAAGTGATCGTTGCCAGTCTCAATTTAATATAAGTCTCTGTAGCTCAGCAGGATAGAGCGTTCGCCTCCTAAGGTTATGCTCTACCAGCCGCCTTACGATGAAA
>ERZ894180.2228-NODE-2228-length-10116-cov-9.604512_pt1 | contig 10116 bp, 6 predicted proteins | sample MGYA00380278_ERZ894180 | MGnify/ENA primary metagenome ERZ894180 (study PRJEB32331, sample SAMN06328450) | human gut metagenome | biome: human gut microbiome; feature: stool | host: Homo sapiens | collected 2013-02-24 ...
GCCCAGCACCACGTCGGCCATGCGGCCCTCACGGTCGGGCATCGTGACGGAGACGATGGCGGCCCCGAAATTCGAGATTTTCACTTCGGCGCCCTTATCGTTGCGCATCGTGTAGAGGATGATGGCTTCGCCCTCCGGCGTCATGCCCCATACGTGTTGTTCGATCTGTACCATTATTCTGCGGGTTTTAAGGTTGCGAGGATATGGTCGATGCGGCGCAGGGTCTCTTCGCGGCCGATGAACGCCGTGACGTCGTACATGCCGGGACCTTTGCCCGCGCCTACGAGCGCCAGCCGCAGCGTGTTCATCACCTGTCCCATGCCGTATCCCTTCTCTTCGATCCAGCCGTGGACGATTTGTTCGGTGTTCTCTTTCGAGAAGTCGTCGATCGAGGCCAGCACCTCGATCATCGGCTCCTCGATCTCGAAATAGAGGTGCTGGAGGCCGATCTGCTCGATCATGGGGTAGAGCGCCTGCTTGAGTTGCAGCGTCACATCGGCATCCTCGGCGGCGTACTCCTTGACGCGTTCGACGTTCACAAGGTCCATCGTCAGCTGCTTCGAGCCTTTGCCGATGAGCGTTTCGATCTCGATGGGCTTGTAATTGAGGTATTTCTCCGCAAGGGCGTTCATGTTGTGGCGCGACTCGGGATCGAGCAGGTAGTGGAGGATCATCGTGTCGTACATGCGGCCCCGGATCGTGATGCCCAGCCGGCGCAGCACCATCAGGTCGAACTTGATGTTCTGCCCGATCTTGGCGATCTTTTCGTCGGCGAACAGCGGCCGGATAAGGGCCGCATATTCGGCCGTATTGGATTCATTGAACGGAATATACCACGCCTCGTAAGGACGTACCGCAAGCGAAAGCCCCACGATCCGGTCGTTGAAAATGTCGAATCCCGTCGTTTCGGTATCGAAACAAAACTCCGGACAGGCCGCCACTTCGCGCAGGACAGCCTCCAGCTCCTGCACCGTACGCACGATCGTATAGGCGTGGGGTGTGGTTTGCGCCGTGGCGAACTCCTCGCTTTCCGCCGTCTGTTCATCGGACGACGCCGACTCCCGGTCGGATGCCGGGGATTCCCCAGAATCGGCTGCGGGGGCGAACAGATCTCCCTGCCCCGCCAACGCCGCCTTTTTAGCCGCTGCGGACTTCACGCGCGCGACTTCGGCCAGCTGGGTCTGGGCCGCCTGACGGGGCCCTTCGGGCAGCGGTTCGGCAGGAGCCAGGTTCGTCAGATCGTTCAGGAACATCCGGAAATCCAGTTCGGCGAAAAGGGCCTTCAGCTCGTCGATCCTGGGGGCGCACACCGTCAAATCTTCCTCCCGAAAGTCGATCGGCACGTCCAGGCAGATGGTCGTCAGCCGCTTGGCCAACAGGAGTTTGTCGCCCCACTCGGCGATCTTCTCACCCTGCCGGCTCTTGATCCGATCGGCGTTTTGCAGGATATTTTCCACCGTCCCCCACTCCTGCACCAGCTTGCAGGCGGTTTTTTCCCCGATGCCCGGCACGCCGGGAATGTTGTCCGAAGCATCGCCCCACAACGCCAGGATGTCACGGACCAACTGCGGATTCTCGATGCCGTATTTCTCGCGGATCGCCTCCCGGCCGACGATTTCGATACCGTCGTTGCCTTTCTGTTTGTAGATCTTACAGTTGTCGCACACCAACTGTCCGTAGTCCTTGTCGGGCGTAACCATGAAAACGTCGTAACCCGCCTCGACGCCCTTGTGCGCGAGCGTGCCGATCACATCGTCGGCCTCGTAACCGGGCACCTCCAGCACCGGAATACACATCGCCTCGACGATCCGCTTGACATAAGGCACCGACAACAGGATATCCTCCGGCGTTTCGGCACGGTTGGCCTTGTATTCGGGGAAAATTTCGCGGCGGAAACTGCCGCCTTTCGGGTCGAACGCGACGCCCAGCAGGTCGGGATGTTCCCGTTTCTGGATGTCGCGCAGAAATTTCGTGAAACCGAACACCACCGAGGTATTCATCCCCGCACGATTGCGCATGGGACGCCCCATGAACGCATAATAATACTTGAAAATCAATGCATAGGCATCGACAAGAAAGAGTTTTTTCATCGGATTCTATCGGTTATCCTCGGCCATCCACTCGGCGAACGAAGTCGCCGTTTCGTGCAGACGCAGGGCGTGGAGCTTGACATGGGACGGCAGGTTGGCTTCGATGCGGGCGGCGAAATCCGCGAGCATATTCTCGCACGTAGGCTGATAATCGACCAGCACGATGCGGCCGAAGCGACAGCCGATCTGTTCCGCTACACGGGTGCTTTCGGCCGTGCGGCGCATGACGAAAGCATGGTCGAGGCGGGAGAGGATCTGTTCGTTCACAATCCGTTTCAGCTCTCCGAAATCCATCACCATGCCGAACTTGGGATTCGACTCGTCGGCGCAAGGCGTCCCCTTGACCGTCACGAACAGGCGATAGGAGTGGCCGTGAATCTCGCGGCAAAGGCCGTCGTAACCCTCCAGCGCATGAGCCGCCTCGAATGTAAACTCCTTGGTAAGACGAATGATCGTCGGTTTTTTCTCATTTTCCATAGCCTCTGCAAGGTAGTCACAATTTTCGGGATTCGCAAGGATGCAGGACCTGGGAGCCATAAAAAACGGGACGCACCCGCAGGCACGTCCCGTCGTTTCCTATTCCCGTCCTCTTTTCAACGCTCCGCAGCCCGGATGAAATCGATGCTCACCTGGCGTTGGAAAGCCTCGTTGAGCGAAATGAAGGTCTGGGTGGTCGAAATGCCCTGGATACGCAGAATTCCGTCGAAAATGGTTTTCATCAGATGTTCGTTGTCCAGGCAGTAGAGTTTTACCAGAATGTTGAAATTTCCGGTGATGAAGTGGCACTCCACGATTTCGGGAATCTCCTTGAGTTTCTCCATCGTCTGCATCATATACATCGGATCCTGCACGCAAATACCGATCAGAGCGCATACGTCGAAACCCAGCATCTTGGGGTCCACGATCAGGCGGCTTCCCAGGATCACCCCCGAATCGTGCAACTTGCGAATACGCTGGTGAATGGCCGCACCCGAAATCCCGCACTCGCGTGCGATCTCGAGGAACGGCATGCGTGCATTCCGGACGAGGTACTGGAGAATCTTCCCGTCGATAGCGTCCAAAGTTGCTTTAGGCATGGAAAAACTCGTTTTAGTCGGTTGTAAACTTATTTGATTACGTTCATCTCCTTACCGATCTTCACGAACGCTGCGATGCAACGGTCGAGCTGCTCGGTGGTGTGGCCGGCCGAAACCTGCACGCGGATACGGGCCTGTCCCTTCGGCACCACGGGATAGTAGAAGCCGGTCACGAAGATACCCTCGTCCTGCAGACGGGCGGCGAAATCCTGCGACAGTTTGGCATCGTAGAGCATCACGGCGCAGATAGCCGACTGCGTAGGCTTGATGTCGAAGCCGGCGGCCATCATACCCTTGCGGAAATGCTCGACGTTCTTCACGAGCTTGTCGTGCAGCGCATCGCTCTCGCCGAGCATCTTGAACATCTCGATCGAAGCACCCACTACGGCAGGGGGCAGCGAGTTCGAGAAGAGGTACGGGCGCGAACGCTGGCGCAGCATGTCGATAATCTCCTTGCGGCCGGTGATGAAACCGCCTACCGCGCCGCCGAAGGCTTTGCCCAGCGTACCGGTCAGGATATCGACCTGTCCGCGCAGGTTGTAGAGTTCGGTGATACCGCGACCGGTCTTGCCCAGCACGCCTGCCGAGTGGCACTCATCGACCATCACCAGCGCATCGTATTTCTCGGCCAGCTTGCAGATCTCGTCCAGCGGAGCGGCGTTGCCGTCCATCGAGAAGACGCCGTCGGTTACGATGATGCGGAAACGCTGTGCCTGGGCTTTCTTGAGGCAATCCTCCAGCTCGGCCATGTCAGCGTTGGCGTAACGGTAGCGAACGGCCTTGCACAGACGCACGCCGTCGATGATCGACGCATGGTTGAGCGAATCGGAGATGATCGCATCCTGCTCGGTAAACAGAGGTTCGAACACGCCGCCGTTGGCGTCGAAGCAAGCGGCATAGAGAATCGTGTCTTCGGTACCGAAATAGTCGGCGATCGCCTTCTCGAGCTGCTTGTGCATATCCTGGCAACCGCAGATGAAACGCACGGACGACATGCCGTAGCCGCGTGCATCCATCGCCTTCTTCGCCGCTTCGATCAGACGCGGATTGTCCGAAAGGCCGAGGTAGTTGTTCGCACAGAAATTCAGCACCTGACGTCCGCCGACCGTGATCTCGGCACGCTGCGGGGATTCGATGATGCGTTCGTTCTTGTAGAGCCCTGCCGCTTTGATTTCGGCCAGCTCATGCTCCAAATGTTCTTTAATTTTACCGTACATATTGTTAGATTTTGTGACGTTCGAGGGGTGTTTTACTATCAAACTATCAGCAAAGATAGTTGTTTTTTATAAAAATGATACCTGTCGTCGAATTTTTTATCCGATCGCCGCCGGACCCCGGACCCTCCCCGACGGCAACCCCTGCAAATCCCGGGCCCCGCAAGGCGGTATCCGACAAAATCCGGCCCGGATTCCGCAAGCTTACGACCGGTCGCCGAAGTCGTCCGCGAACGAAAACGGAATAAACGGACAACCCGCTATGTTCCACCGAAAACATAGCGCCGGCACGAAGCAAAAGGACAAATTCCGGCATCGGAAAGCGATCCACAGGATCGTTTCCCGCCCCCACAATCTCAAATTCCCCGGCGGACACGACGCATTTACAAACTATTTTGCTAATTCTGGAAAACTTCTGTTAGTGCCTTATACAAAAGACTTTAGGAGAATTACCCGATTTTGAGGTAATGAATTAGCAACTGTGCCATATGCTATGTTCTGCCTTGAATTGCATTCAAGTAACTCTTTATTATTGCAAAGGTATAAAAATTATTTGGCAAGCAATAAAAATAGGATATATTTTGTCTCTTGTCAAATAATTCTATTGATGTATTTTTATAACTTTCCATTTACCCTGTCCAGCATATATAACATCGGCAGTAACATAGCAGTCTTTCGTGATATTATACTCACAAAGAACAGAATGATGAACGTAGTAATCACCAATAAATGCAAAATCAGGAGAATCATCCCAAGAACCATTTTTATATTTTAATTCTAAGTGACCTTGAATTGTCTTTATTGCACTTGTGTTTATTTCTGCAGTTTCTTCTACATTAAGTACAATAGGCCTTTTTTCACCTTTCCTGTCTTTTGTTACACAATAGAATATTTTCAAGCATTGTCCTACTTCGGGACGAAGATCCGTATCATTAAAGAATACGATACCTCCAATTTTTCCTTGACCGAAAGTGTAATGGAATAATTTTTTTTGTATGTTTATATCGTCAACGACCACAATACCAGAATTAAAATTCGGTAAAGCAGTTTCTTTATTTACTTTTTCTACATTAGCAATAACTACTTTGTTTTCATTCTTTTTTATAATAGTATATTCTCTGAAACTGACAAAATCCCCTTTTGAAATAGTGCCCCATTTTTCTTTAAAAGCTTGAAATATTTGCTGGGAATCTTGCGTTACAATATGTAGAATTTTCTTCTCTTCATTCAAATATTCTACATATCCAAACTTTTGGGGAAGTCCCATCCATAGCCTTGTTTCACTCTTATGCATGCAAAGAGGTATATATTTAGCTTCTGTCACTTTTGTTTTATTCCAAGAGAAGCAACTTGTCTGAATTTGCTTTTCCTCTTTATCTACATGACACTTTACTCTAAAAACAGAACCAAATATCGCATTCGTCAAAAAAGGAAACCGCTTTACATTCACTTGAAATATAACGTCTACCCCATTTGTGAGAGTGCAATAAGTTTTTCCGTCTTTTTCCCATCTATCCACCAGCGTAACCTCTTTTGCTTCAATTTCTGAAAAAGCGTACTCTTCAGCAATGGTGGCATATCTATTATACAATAGCTTATTATTATTGGGCGGAATAACTGATATGTCGACTCGTTCAATATATTCTTGGTATTTCCGGGAAGTGTTTTCATGAAATTTCTTATATATATTCAATTCGCATAAGGCTTCAGATGTTAGCTCTTCCTTTATAAGCAGGTCGGCTAAAGTCAAATGAATAGAGCCGAGAAAATCTTCATTTCGTTCAACAAGTAAAGCCTTAGAAAGCAATGCTATCTTTAATTCATTACTATCTTGTATACAATCTGCCAATTCACTCCATACATAGTATTTTTCACTCATTTCAAGTAATAAAGATTTGTACACATTGATAGCAAGGTCATATTGCTGTTGCCATGTATATATTATTGCTCGTTGTCTTAATATCCATTCATCTTTTTTAGCACGTTCAATAAGAACATTATACAATGAATCTAACCAAGATACTAGTTCTGCATCTCTTGGGTGTGATTCTTTGAGATATTCATAACACTTCTTTGCTGCTTTAACAGCCAAAGGTTTATAAGTGTTACCATTATTATCTGTTTCTTCTTTCCAATCAGCATCCATGAGGTTTTCATATCTCCAATCTCTAAAAAAGTAAATAAATCTCCATGTTTCTTGACCATTCATGTGACGCTCTGCAATTTTCAACACTTCAGAATGCCAATGAGAAGCACCATAAACGGCGTTTCTTTTATTATAGACAGTAAAAGCTTCAAACATCTCACGCATTTTACCTTCTTTATGAAGATTCATAATTTCCCAAAACTGCGGTTCACGTAACAGGTCAAGTGTTTCTGTTTTTGGGAGATTTATCTTTTCACACAGCATCTCGACATCAATATCCTCGCCGCTATTTACAATTTGACGACATATACGAGAAATAAGCGAGGGAATTTCACTACCATTGTAATAGCCCTTGTTCAAATCTTCATAACGTAAATTTTCTGGTTCCCAGAGCATAAAGAAACGGTAAAAACTAAAATCAGAATGTTCTTTTGAGAAACTCAAAGCAAAGTTCAATATTTGAGAATGAAGCATTGAAGGACGTTCATTCCTAAGATACATATAGTCTTTTAGCAACGTTCTTATTTCCAACGATGTCAAATTTGAAATTTTAGCCTTGATATAACGATAAATTATCCAGCCTAACTCTTCATGCAAAGCTGAATCTACATCATTTGCAGAGTCAATATAATTCTTTACCTGAACATAAGCATTTGAAGGATCATTTTTTGATAGCTCGGATGCTTTTGAAATAGCATCAGCGTTAGGTTGCAATCGTTTATACAAATTAGTATAAGCTCTTTCTCCTGCGCCACTATCATCCACCATTGTAGGAAGTAATGAAGACATCTCTTTCAAGCAAATTTTAGCTTTATCTATGGCGTTTCTATTGCATAGTTGCTGACATATATCACGCAGAACCCAAAAGAGAGACATTTGTGCCCATGGGTTATTCCTATCTTCTTTCAGATCATCTATGGCCATCTTATATGCTTCTTTTAGATTACCACTTTTACGCAATAATGTTACTTCTTTTACAGACATTAGTATTCTTCTATTATGTTAATTTTTCTATGAGTTGTGACAGTTTAATATCAGCTTCTCCGATATCAGAAAGTGGAGCAGCATAGTTAATAAACCCTTTCCCATTAAAGAAAAAAGTTATAGCAGCATAATTACCAGAAGCTTTCATATAATATACGAGTTGGTAATGTTCTTCCACCACATTTGTTAATATGATACCACATTCATCACACAAAGAAATCATGCGACTATGTAGCATCTTTAATGACTCCAAAGATGGATGATAGTCTATTTTATATTTGATATTTTCATCATTCTGGAAGAAAAACAACAACTCAGTGTCATTGGCATCTGTTTCATATTTTGTAAACAGACCTGCTCCATTATATATTGCATCAATTCTTACTATACCGGTTGGTGTATTTACTTCATAAATATCTCTCCAAGGTTTACAGATAACGTTCTTTACTGAATATAGAGTTCCATTCATATTCTTTACAACAGACCAATATTTACATTTTACTGAAGGTAATATTGATGAAGGATGAAAAGGTGTATCCTCTATATTATCAAAAGATAAAGCATTAACAGCTGTTTTTGCAGTTTTATTGATAGGGGTTATTTTAAGAGATGTAATAGGTGTTACATCAGGAAGATTAATACACCATAACATCTTAGAAGCTCGAGTTATCGCTGTATATTTCCAACGAAGGCTATCCACATCAAGCCCTGTGCGTCTTGAAAAATCTACATAAACTGTATTCCATTCACCACCCTGTGATTTATGGCATGTAAAAGCATAACCGTACTTTACATGAAGAGCATTGTAGAAAGGGTCTCCCCACATTGCCTTAGTAAATTCTTCAGATTTAGGATTAGTCAATCCTTTCTCCGTACGCATACGCATTACCATATTGATATAAAGAGCCTTCATTTCGTCAATTGTCAGTGAAGGTCGCTTGTTTTGGAGTAATGTATCAATAATATAGCGTTTATAAATATTACCATCTTCTACTTGAAAACTTATTTCTCTGAAATCAAGCGTAATGATTTCTTTTACTTTTCTCCCATTTTTTTCAGTCCAAATAGGTGCAGACTGAGAGATAATATCATTTGATGTTTCTACTACAGTTATGATATCACCATTCAATAATTCACATTTATCATAATAGTAGCTATTGCATACTACCATCAATTTATCTCCTACCGCCACATGATTCGTTTCAGGAAATATTATATTACGAATAGCCGTATTATAATCAGCTGCTTGTTGATTTGAGAAACAAACTATAGCAGACGATTGTTCTGGATCTTCACAATATTTCTTAGCAACTTCCATTGCTCCAATATCCATTACTTCATGTTCCTTTTTCTTGAACACAAGGCGATTTCGTTCTTTTTTCCGAATCAACTCACGAAGTATTGTAGCATTAGCCAAAATACAACTATTCTTATCTTGACGAACAATGTCTGTGAGCTCATAAGAATATACATTCATTTCTAGTATATCAAAATAAGTTTCATCTAATGCAACAGAACAATCATCACCTACGGGAGGCAACTGCATAGGGTCACCAACAAAAATTACCTTTCCACCGAAGTTTAATCTTGCATAACTAAGTAAATCTTTTATTAATACTCCTGTACCAAATTGGAAAAGTTCATTCTTTGATTCACGAGAACTAATCATGGAGGCTTCGTCAATAATATAAATACACCTCTCGTGGTTATCTTTAAGTGGAAATATATATTTAAGTGTTCCTTCAGATTCTTCCACTATTAGATGAGAAAAATTATAGATTCCCCTATGAATAGTAGAAGCACCATAATTTGGTAATTTAGAACGTAATATTTTTGCAGCACGTCCGGTCGGAGCCATTAACTGAATATGTAAAGATTGAGTAGATAAATAATCTGCAATACTACGAATCAATGTCGTTTTACCTGTACCTGCATATCCTTTCAAAATAAATACTTGGCTATCTTTATCTGCAATGAACTTTTCAATCATTATCATTGCTTGCTTCTGTTGTGCAGTTAATATCATTTATATTCCATTTTATGTTATTCATATTTGTCACCATAAGGCTAAACTAAAAAGCGTGGAACTGTATGCCACACTCTTTACTTGAAGGTCGTAGGAAACCATAGATGCAGATGTAACAATAGCAGCCCACGCTATATGCGTGAGAACCACTATGCTATCCTTGCATCTAATTGAAAATTTCCTACGTTTTCAAGTACAAGATGAGCATAACGCTTCTTCTATTTTCATATGTCTTTGGACAGAGTTGTCTCAATCCATTTGCAAAAGTATAAAAAAGCCGTAATAATCCGCTCAATACAGGCAGATTATTACGGCCGTTCCTTTGATTTATAGTTTTATACCTCTATCTTGTTTCTGCTTAGGTATTCCCATGGCTTCCCTAAACTCATTCATCTTCTTTCTGAACCAGTTCACATGTGAAACCCCGTCTATCTTGAAATCGAATTTACCGCTTTCATCCTGTTTGATGGAGCAGACAGAATGTCGGGTATCAAAACTTCGGTTAAACTCGGAAGAATAGAGTTTACCTTTTATTCCGACCTCCTTGAACTCGCACAGTCTTCTGATTATTCCGTCATTG